>PJEL010001079.1_pt1 | contig 29032 bp, 24 predicted proteins | sample 1853271 | NCBI WGS metagenome assembly PJEL01 (sample SAMN08108733, study PRJNA415343) | Invertebrate metagenome, whole genome shotgun sequencing project. | host: Globobulimina | place: Sweden: Gullmar Fjord | collected 2015-08 | reverse complement strand
TAAAATGAAGCTTACAAATACATATGCAAATACACTTGTTGAAAAGTTAAATGTTACATTAGATATTAAAAATAAAGAAAAATTACCAAAAGATGGTAAATTCTTATTAATATCAAATCATAAAAGTATTATTGATCCTTTAATTGTAGAGTTAGCTTTAGAACAAACACAAATAAATGGATATTGGATTGCAAAAAAAGAATTATATAACTCTTTCTTTTTTGGTATGTTCACAAGAAATGCAGGTTCTATTCTTTTAGATAGGGAATCAAAAAATATGTCATCTTTTTTTAAAGATGTTAAAGATGTAGTAAAAGAGGGTAAATCAATCTTTATTTTTCCTGAAGGAACAAGAAATAAAGAAGATACTCCAATTTCAACTTTTAAAGAAGGAGCTAGACTCATTGCTTTAAAAAATAGATTACCAATTCTCCCTATTTATATTAAAACGAATGCGAATATAGTTTTAAAAGAAGCTATAAATAAGGGAACAAAGAATTTAAGTATCGAAGTTGAAATAGGCGATATTATAGAATACAAAGATAAAACACCATTAGAAGAAAATTATAGAAATATTTTCGGATTAAACAAAAATTGAGGGATTTTTATGGAAATAGTTAAAACAGATAAAAGATTAGTACAAGACGAATCAAATGTGAATGTTGCATTTTATGTTCATTTAAAAGTATATGATACAAATGTTAGAAAAGAATTAAAAAAAAGACTTGAAGAAGTATTTTTCTTTTCAAAAGGCGTAGATTGGAAGTTTGATAGTTTTGGTATTGAAAAAGCAGGTTCAAGACATACGGATGTATTAGGTTACTTTATTTTTAAAACATCAAAAATAGAAAAATTAAAAAAACTATTTGTTCAAGAATTTAAAGATTATGATAATGCATCTAGAATTTCATTTTCAGTTGCAAAATACGAAAAAGTTGAAGAAGAATTTTTCGAACTAGAAGTATAAAAAGAGAATTCTTTCTCTTCTTATATATTACATTGATAATCTTTTAGTTTTAAAGTATTAAGACTAATAATTTTATCAAGCCTTATTACAAGTCCACTTTTTAAAATAGCAAACTCTTCTTTATTTATATTTTTAAAATCAACAACATAATCTTCTATTGTTTTTTCAATTTCATCATCTATATAAACTATGGTACTTAATGTTCTTTTAACTGCTGCACTTTCAAGTTCATCATAAAAATGACAAGGGATTGGAGAATATTTAGTTTTCATAATGTTAAAAGAATTTTTGACATATTCTCTCCTTTAATATTTAAAAAAGTATAACATAATTAAATAATATTTGTTTTTCTTTATCTTTCACTATTTATATGTTATATTAAAGATGACAAATTTATATAAAAGTTGGATTAGTAGGAACATTAAAAGATATATTTAAATAGATATTGAGTATGATTATCAGTATAGATATATTATCAAATATGGAGTGCTATAATGAAGACATCAGAACTGTTTATAAAAGCTTTAGAAAATGAAAATGTTGAGTATATATTTGGAATTCCAGGTGAAGAGAATTTAGACTTCTTAGAAGCACTTAGAACATCAAGTATTAAACTTATTTTAACACGTCACGAACAAGCCGCTGGATTTATGGCTGCAACTTATGGACGACTAACTGGAAAAGTAGGTGTCTGTTTATCTACTTTAGGCCCAGGTGCTACAAACTTTGCTACAAGTGCTGCTTATGCACAACTTGGTGGGATGCCTATGATGATGATCACAGGTCAAAAACCAATCAAAAAATCTAAACAAGGTAGATTCCAGATTATTGATATAGTTAATATGATGAAACCTATGACTAAGTATTCAAAACAAGTAGTTAATGGAAACAATATTCCTTCAATGGTAAGAGAAGCCTTTAAAATTGCAACTACTGAGCGACCAGGTGCTGTTCTTATTGAATTACCAGAAGATATTGCAGCTGAAGAAGTTGATTATAATATCTATCCTGTACGTAACTTTAAATACCCAAAAGCAGACCAAGAAGCAATTTTAGAAGCTGTATCTATGATTGAAAAAGCTAAAAGACCACTTTTGCTTGTAGGTGCTGGTGCTAATAGAACAAGAATTGGAAATGCTCTTACAAACTTTGTAAATGAAACGGGTATTCCTTTTTTCTCTACTCAAATGGGTAAAGGTGTAATAGATGAAAATCATAAATTATGTTTAAGTACAGCAGCATTATCAAAAGATGACTTTATACATTGTGCTATTGATAGAGCAGATTTAATTATAAATGTTGGACATGATGTAATTGAGAAACCACCATTCTTTATGGAAAATGATGAAAATGCAAAAAAAGTAATACATGTAAACTTCTTCCCTTCTGAAGTTGATGATACATATTTCCCTCAATTAGATGTAGTAGGAGATATCGCTTCAAATATTGATAACCTAAGACGTGCAATTTCAGCACAAGAGCATTGGGAGTTTGACTATTATAAAAGAATGACAGAAGAAATAAAAACACATCTTAGTAAATACTTTGGAGATACAAGATTTCCAATACTTCCTCAAAAAGCTGTAAGAACTATTAGAACAATATTAGATGATGAAGATATAGTTACACTTGATAATGGGGTATATAAAATTTGGTTTGCTAGAAACTATAGATGTGCAAAACCAAATACACTTCTTTTAGATAATGCATTAGCAACTATGGGGGCAGGACTTCCCTCTGCAATGGCAGCTAAGATGGTAAATCCTGATAAAAAAGTAGTATCTGTTTGTGGAGATGGTGGATTTATGATGAATTCACAAGAACTAGAAACAGCAATTAGACTTGGATTAGATTTAACAGTGATTATTTTAAATGATAATTCATATGGAATGATTAAGTGGAAACAAACAGGTATGGGCTTTGATAGCTTTGGACTTGATTTAGGCAATCCTGATTTTGTAAAATATGCACAATCTTATGGAGCAAATGGATATAGACCTGAATCTTGTGAAGAGTTTGAAGAAATATTAGAAAAATGCGTTAATAGTAAAGGTGTTCATTTAATTGACTTGGCAGTTGATTATTCTTTAAATCATTCAATACTAAATGAATTACTAGCTAAAAAAGAATGTTTAATATAAATAAAAAATAAAAGGAAAGAGTATGAGTACAATAAAAGTAACTTCACCATTTGATGGAAGCGTAGTGGGAGAAGTTCCATTATCTTCTACACAAGAGGTGCAAGAAGCAATAGATTTAGCACAAGAGACTTTTTTAGATCATAAAAATGCAATTCCTAAATATAAAAGAATTGAGATATTAGAAAAAGTTGTAGAGATTATGAGTTCTCAAGTAGAAGAACTTACTATTCTTTGTGCAAGTGAAGGTGGAAAACCTTATGTTGATTCTGTAGTTGAGGTAAATAGAGCAATTAATGGTGTTAAGTTAGCAATTGAACATATTGGAGCATTTGAAGGTAAAGAAATAGCTATGGGTCATACTGCTAGTTCTGCAAATAGAATGGCATATACTTTTAAAGAACCAATAGGTGTAGTTGCTGCTATTTCTGCATTTAATCATCCTTTTAACTTAGCCGTTCACCAAGTGATACCTGCACTTGCAGTTGGTTGTCCAGTAGTAATCAAACCTGCAACACAAACTCCAATGTCTGCTATTAAATTAGTAGAAATCTTAGAAGAAGCAGGACTTCCAAAAGGTTGGGCACAAGCTGTAGTTTGTGATAGAGAAGGTGGAGAATTACTTGCAACTTCTCCTAAAGTAAACTTCTTAACATTTATAGGTTCAGGAAAAGTTGGTTGGTATTTAAATTCTAAAGTAGCAAATGGTACAAGAGTGGCATTAGAACATGGTGGAGTTGCACCTGTTATTGTTGAAAAAGATGCTGATTTAGAAGAACTTATTCCTTCAATTGGAAAAGGTGGATTCTATCATGCTGGACAAGTTTGTGTATCAGTTCAAAGAGTTTATGTTCATGAGGATATTGCAGATGAGGTTGCAAATCAACTTTCGCAGTACGCAAAAAAACTTGTAGTTGGAGATCAATTAGATCCAAAAACAGAAGTTGGCCCACTTATTAATAATGCAGAAGTAAATAGAGTAGAAGAGTGGGTAAATGAAGCAGTAACTAAAGGTGGAAAAATATTAACAGGTGGGAAAAGAATAAGTGATTCTTGTTATGAACCAACTGTAATTGTAAATCCATCTGATGATGCCCTTGTTTCTACAAAAGAAGTATTTGGACCAGTTGTGGTTATTTATCCATACTCTGATATTGAAGAAGCATTTGATAGAGCAAATTCTTTAGAAGTATCTTTTCAAGCAGCAGTATTTACAAAAAATATTGATACAGCTTTAAGAGCAGTTAAAAGACTAAATGGAACTGCTGTTATGATAAATGACCATACAGCATTTAGAGTTGATTGGATGCCATTTGGTGGAGCAAATGCATCAGGACTTGGTCTTGGTGGAATTTTAAACTCAATGGAAGAGATGAGTAAAGAAAAATTAATGGTAATTAAATCAAACGTACTATAGTATTTCAAATATTATTTAAAAGCTAAGGTTTAAGTACCTTAGCTTTTTTTATTTTCTAATTAAGGACAAATATGACTTGGAATGATTTTTTCAAAGAAGAAGAACAAAAAGATTACTATAAAAGTTTAATGAAGCAAGTAGATGAATCTTATTTAAAAACTACAGTTTTTCATACTAAAGAGAAGATATTTAATGCTTTTGATTTAACACCTATTTCAAATTTAAAAGTAGTGTTATTAGGACAAGACCCTTATCATGGAGAAGGACAAGCACAAGGTTTAGCTTTTTCAACTCCCAAAGAGATTAAAAATCCACCATCTATGAGAAATATGTTAAAAGAACTAAATGATGATTTACAAAAACAATCAAGATGTGAAGATGGAGATTTAACATTATGGGCACAAGATGGAGTATTGTTAATCAATGCTATTTTAACAGTAGAAGAATCAAAACCAAAATCTCATCATAAAATGGGTTGGGAAAAATTTACAGATAATTTAATCAAATTTATTTCTTCAAATTGTAAAGATGTCGTATTTATTCTTTGGGGTGGTAGTGCTATAAAAAAAGAGAAAATTATAGATAAGTCAAAACATCATATTTTGTCTGGTGTTCATCCAAGTCCTTTATCTTCATATAGAGGTTTTTTTGGTTGTAAACATTTTTCAAAAACAAATGAAATTTTAAAATCTTTAAAAAAAGAAGAGATAAATTGGTAATATTTTTATCTTTTCCTATAACTTTTTTGATTATGGTAATAAGTTGTAATAGAAATAATATATAATAACAAAATAAATTATACATATAGGAATTAAACTAATGCTGATTAAACATCAGAGTATTAATATTTTAATTATCGAAGATAATAATATTAATACTCCTTTTGAAAACTTTAATATTGAATTTACCTACACAACACTCTCTGAAGATATGATTTCTGATATTGAAGAAAAAGAATATAGTTATATAATTATTGATGTCAATAATTACAATAAAAATAAAGAACTATATGTAAAACTAATTAATAAATTAAGTACATCAAAGATAATAATTATATCTTCGTCTGATAATATAGAAAGTCAAGAGTTCTTTTTAAAAAAAGGTATTATTGATTATTTCATAAAAGATAAATTTTTACAAACAAATATTAAAAAATTAATAACAAAAATAGAAAACAATAAGTTTAATTCTATTGTATTAATGGCTGATGATATTGAGTTAAATAAAAAAATCACTAATCTTTTAAAATCAAGAAATTATAAAATTAAGACTATAAAAAATAGTGAAAACTTTTATGAGTTAGAAGAAAAAAGAGAAATGAGCTTATTAATTCTAGACTTGAACTTGTCGTCTTTTTCAGCTTTAGATTTTCTAAAAAAAATAAAATATAAACTTGATAAAAAAATACCAATTATTATACTAAGCAAAACAAAGACATCAAGTTTATATAACACTTGCATGAAAAATGGTGCAAATGATATTATTGTAAATCCTTTTATTGATGAAGAGCTTATTCAAAAAGTAGAGTTTATATTAGAATCTAATAAATTCAAAAACAATTTAAAATCTTCAAATAAGCTATTAGCACAATATAAAAATACAGTAGATGTAAGTTCAATTGTTTCTAAAACAAATGCAAAAGGAATAATTACTTATGTAAATGAAGAGTTTGAAAAAATATCAGGATATAAAAAAGAAGAGTTAATAGGAAGATCACATAATATTATTCGTCATCCTGATATGCCAAGTTCTATATTTGAAGAAATTTGGAAAACTATAAAAAAAGATAAAAAACCATGGTCTGGGAAAGTTAAGAATCTTAAAAAAAATGGAAGCTCTTATTATGTAAATACAGTTATGAATCCTATTGTTGATGATTTTGGAAATATTATTGAATATATAGCTATTCGAAATGATATAACAAAAATTGAAGAATCAAAAGAGCAATATCAAAAAAAATATGCACTCACAAGTGATAAGTATGAAGAAGTACTTTCTTTAGCAAAACTTTATGAATATGCAATGGAAAAAAGTAATATAGTTTTAAGACTGAGTTTAAATCAAGAAATTACATATGCAAATCAAGCATTTTGTAATATAAGTGGTTACTCAAAAGAAGAGTTAATAGGTAAACCATATTCTTGTATTAAACACCCACATAGTAGTAAAAATGAGTTTGATGAACTTTGGAATACTGTTCAATCTGGTAAAATATGGAAAGGTGCACTAAAAAACATTTCTAAAAATGGTCAAACATACCATAGTATAGCTACTGTTGTTCCTATTAAAAATAAACATGGTGAAATTATTGAATATATGAGTATCCGTCAAGACATTACTGAAATCATAAACTTACATCAAGAAATTGAAGATACTCAAAAAGAAATTATATACAAGATAGGTGAAATAGGAGAATCAAGAAGTAAAGAAACTGGTCACCATGTAAAACGTGTTGCTGAGTATTCTAAAATTCTTGCATTAAAACTAGGATTGTCTAGAAAAGATGCTGAAATATTAGAATTTGCATCTCCTATGCATGATATTGGAAAAATTGGTATTCCTGATGCTATATTAAATAAACCAGCAATTCTTAGTGAAGAAGAATTTGAAGTTATGAGAACTCATTCTCAGCTTGGTTATGAAATGTTAAATAACTCAGAACGAAAGATATTAAAGGCCTCAGCTATTATTGCTTATGAACATCATGAAAGATGGGATGGAAAGGGATATCCTAGAAAATTAAAAGGTGAAGATATTCATATTTATGGACGAATTACTGCTGTTGCTGATGTTTTTGATGCACTAGGAAGTGAAAGGTGTTATAAAAAAGCTTGGGAACTTGATAGGATAATTGATTTATTTAAAGAAGAAAGAGGGAAACAATTTGATCCTAAGATAATAGATATTTTCTTAGATAATTTAGATGACTTTTTAGAAATAAGAGAGAAGTTTAGTTAAACTTCATCTTCTTATTCAATACTTTTCCACTCTTTATATAGTTTTTCATGTACTTGGATTTCTTCTCTTGTTGGTTTTCTTCTACAAGATAAATATCCTCTACTTCCATCAGAAGATTCAAAAGGATAAACTGTAGCATAAACCCAATAGTAACCACCACTTGAAGTGTTATTCTTAACATAACCAGTCCAAATATTTCCTGATTGAACAGTTTCCCATAATGATTTAAATGCTTTTTTAGGCATATCTGGAGATCTTACCATATTATGAGGATTACCAACTAATTCCTCAAGTGTATATTCTGCAATTTTACAAAAATCTTCATTTGCAAATTTTATTATACCTTTCTCGTCAGTTTCACTAACTAAAAATGCATATTCATCTAGAACTGTTTCTTGTCCACTTGCCATTTTCTAATCCTTAATTAAATTGTTTACTTTTTGCATTATTTACTAAATCAACAGAAATATTTGATACTTCTTTTGCCATATTTAATACACTATTTGATTCACTTGCATTTTCTTGAGTAACTCTATCTAACATAGTAATAACATCATTAATTTGCTCAATTCCTGTCATTTGTTCTTTAGAAGAAGAAGATACATCATCAATAATATTAATAGTTTGACTAATATGTTGATTTAATTCTTCATAACCTTTAATCATATTTCCTGAAATTGTTTTTCCTTCAGTTGCTTTGGTATTGGCATTCTCAACTAAAGTTTTGATTTCTTTAGCAGCTTCTGCTGATCTACTTGCAAGATTTCTAACCTCTTGTGCAACTACAGCAAATCCTTTTCCCGCTTCTCCCGCTGTTGCTGCTTCTACTGCTGCATTTAAAGAAAGAATATTTGTTTGGAATGCAATTTGATCAATTACATTAATTGCATCATTTATTGATGTTACTTGAGAGTTTATTTCATCCATAGAATTAGCTGTTTGTGTTGCTAAGTCTTGTCCACTTGAAACAGAAGCTTTTACTGTTTGACCAAGATTTGACATTTTTACAGCATTTTCAGCATTGTTTCTTGTAATTGATGTAATTTCTTCAACCGCTGCTGCTGTTTCTTCTAAAGATGCTGCTTGTTCATTTGCTTTTGCAGCAAGATTATTCATTGATGAAGACATGTTTGTTGCATTGATTTCTAATGACTCACCATTAGTTAAATCATTTTTTGCAGTATCATTTAGTGTATTCCCTAATTCATTGATACTTTGCATAACTTCTAACATATTATCTTTAATTCTTGGATTTATAGTAATTCTAGCTCTATAATCATCATTTGAGTAAGAATTTACAGTATCTTTTACAGTTGTAATATCATTTTCTACAGTATCAAGCATTTTATTTATTGTGGCTCTTAATGTCGTAATCATAGGATTTCTAGTTTGTGAATTAATTCTGTATTTGTAAATACCTTGCTCAACTTTGTCTAAAGTTAAAACAGTCTCACCTAATACTTTCATATCTTCTTTAATTTGAGAATCAGTACTTCTTATTAGTTCATTCCATTCTTTGAACATAGAATCTACTTTTGAATTTCCTGTTGATTCAATAAAATCGAAATTATTTCTTTTATATTGAACTACTTCTACAAATTGTTTAAAATAATCGTTTATTATTTCTAGTTGTTTTGATGATACTGATCCAAACATGTGAGTCCTTGCTTTTTATAAATTTTTAAATTATATCTAAAGGAAGTTACGAGTTATTACAAAAAATATTTTACTTTATATTTCAAAAAATTATTATATACTCACAACAAAATTATTATTAAGGACATACTTGAAAAATACAATAGTATTAATAATAGAGGATGAACTTGAAACATCAATGTTACTTTTTAAATATATAAGTAAATTTGCTAAAAATGTTTATGTTGCAAATAATGGTGAAGAAGGTCTTTTATTATACAATGAACATAAGCCTCATATTATTCTTTGTGATATACAAATGCCTAAACTAAGTGGTTTAGAAGTAATTGAAGAAATAAGAAAAGAAGATTCTAGAACACGTATCATTATTCAAACTGCATATAATGATCAAGAAAAAATATCAAAAGCTGTTAAGCTTGGACTTGATGATTATTTAATAAAACCCATATCTTTAGAAAAATTAAAAAAAACGTTATTTTTATCAAATAATATGTATTTTAAAGATTTTCTTTATTTAGCTTGTGGATTTTATTGGAATAGTTTAAATAGTTCTTTATACGATACAAGCCATAAACAAGTGATTCTGAATAAACATGAAACAAGTTTACTTGAATTATTATGTAAAAATAAAAATTTATTTTTTTCAAAACATGAAATTGCAGAACACCTTTATTCTGATTACTTAAAGGTAAATGGAGTAAGAACAATTATCTCAAGATTAAAAACGAAAGTATCAACTGATATTATATTTTCAGTTTTTGATAAAGGATATAAAATTAATTTATCAGAAAACTAAATTATGAAATCTTATAAAATACAAGCAATTGCTTCTCCCGTATTTTTCTTAATACTATTACTAGGTATAGGTATTTCTGCTTATACCTATACTTTAACTAACAATTATATAAATAGAACAAATACAAAACAATTTAAAAGTATTTTAGAAACAAAAACTGAATCTATTAAAGATGTTCTTGCTCAAAATACAAAACTACTTGAATTAATTGGAAATATTTTTCTTGCAAAAAAGACAATTACTAGAGATGAATTTGACCTAATTGTTTCTTCTATTCCAAATGGAAAGAGTATTTCCGCAATATCCTGGATACCAAGAGTGTCTAATGAACAAAGAAAATTTTTTGAAGAAAAAGCATCTGAAGATTTAAATATAAATTTTGTTTTTAAAAATAGAAATAAAAATGGAAAATTAATTTCTTCAAAAGTTAAAGATGAATACTTTCCTGTTTATTATATTAATCCATTAAAAGGAAATGAAAAAGCTTTAGGTTTTGACCTATCAAGTGATGATAGAAGATTTGAAGCATTAAAACTTTCAAAAGAGACAAAAAAGACAATTGTTTCTTCTAGATTAATACTTGTTCAAGAAAATGGTGTAAAAAAAAGTTTTTTAGTTTATACACCTATTTGGGAAAGTAAAAAGAATACAAAATTAAAAGGTTTCATTACAGGAGTATTTAACTTTGAGAATATGGTAAACCATGCTCTTAATCTTGATAAACATAATAATAAAATGATAGATATTTGGATAAATGATAAATCCAATAAAAATGAATTGTTATTTTCAAATAAGAAACTAATAAAAGAAATGAACTCTGTTGTATTTATAGAAATTCTTGTTGGTAATAAAATATGGAGAGTAAATGCCCAACCAACAAAAAAGTTCTTAACTCAACATGATTCCAATATTCCAATTATTTCTTTTTTAACAATTATGTTTATAACTCTTTTAAGTACATATATAGTCTCTCTTAAAATGCTAAAAACAGCAGCATTAGAAAAATTAATTAAAAAAAGAACAAAAGCCTTATCTTTATCTAATGAAAAATATGAATCTTTACTTAATATGTTTGATAAAAATGTTATTGCTTCAAGAACAAATAAAAGAGGCATTATTATTTATGCAAGTTCTGCTTTTAGTACTATTTCTGGGTATTCAAATGAAGAGTTAATAGGAGAACCATATAAAATACTTAGGCATCCTGATATGTCTAGAGGTTTTTATCAAAAACTTTGGAGAACAATAAAGAATGGAAAAATTTTTACAGGAGAGATAAAAAATAAAAAAAAGAATGGTAATTTTTATTGGGTTCAAGTTACTATTACTCCTGAATTTAATAATAAAAATGAAATTGTTTCGTATTTTGATATTAGAGAAGATATAACAGCAAAAAAAGAAATTGAGTATTTTAATAATACTTTATCTTCTACGATTGATAAAGCAGTTGCTGAAAATAGAAAAAAAGACCAATTACTAATGCATCAAAGTAAACTTGCTGCAATGGGAGAAATGTTAGGTGCAATTGCACATCAATGGAGACAACCCTTAAATGTTTTAGGTATTAAAATGCAGTTTATTGAAGGTGATTATTTAGAAGGCTTAGTAAATGAGAAATATCTTAAAGATTATATTATCGAAAATATGAATTTAATAAATTTTATGTCTCAAACGATAGATGATTTCCAAACATTTTCAATGAAAGATAAAATAAAAAAAGAATTTTCAATTCAAAAGAAAATATCAGAAACTTTAAAAATAATATCTTTACAACTTGAGAAACTAAATATTAAGGTTAATCGAAATGTCTTAGATTTAAAAGTTCTTGGTTTTGAGAATGAATTCCAACAAGTATTTCTAAATATAATAAATAACTCAAAAGATGCTTTTGTTGAAAAAGAAATAAAAGATGCTAAAATAGAAATAAACCTAAGAAAAGGAAGTAAAAGCTGTTATCTAATAATAAGTGATAATGCAGGGGGAATTAATCCTAATATAATTGATAGAGTATTCGAACCCTATTTTACAACTAAAGAAGAAGGAAAGGGAACTGGTTTAGGATTATATATGTCTAAGATGATTATTGAAGATAGAATGAATGGTAAGCTAAGTGTTGAAAATAAAGAATCAGGAGTTGATTTTATAATAGAACTGCAAGAATAATTTATCATTTTTGTATCTAAATATTAGTAAAAAAGGATTAATTTAAACATTTAGGATAAATTTTGTCTTGTTTAAATTTACTTTTACTTTTTTTTCATAGAATAAGAACATAGATTCAAAATTTATAGAAAAGGGGGCCTAATGAAAACAATTGGATTAGAAGATTTTACATTTTTTAACTTTTTAAAAGATGAAGACTTACATAGATTAAAAGAAATATCAATTAAAAAACGATATAGCAAAAGTGAAATACTTTTTTATAAAGGTGATAAACCTAAATACTTACATTTATTAATAAAGGGTATTGTTAAATTATATACATATGATCATAAAGACAATGAAATTATAATTCACAATTTAATGGCTCCATCTTTAATTGCAGAAATTGCAAATTATGAAGAAATATCTTTTCCTGCAAACTGTGCTTTTGAAACAGATGCGGAAGTATTACTTATTGATTATGAAAAATTTAAAGCAGAATTTTTATTAAAACCTGAAATATCAATATTCTTTATTAAATCATTAACAAAAAAAATTAAATTCTTAGAAAGTTTTATTTCTTACAATATCTCTTCAAATAGTATTGAAAAAATTGCAAAATTTTTATATGACAATGAAGAAATATTAATAAACCTAAAACAAGTGAAAATTGCTCAAATATTAAATATTAGAGCAGAAACTTTTTCAAGAAAATTATCTATGTTAAAAAAAGATGGAATTATTCAAAATGAAAAGGGCTATATAAAAATATTAGACCATGACAAATTAAAAGATTTAACTGGTAACTAAAAGTAAGGTTCAATTCTGAACTTTACTTTCTAAATCAAATAAGAATTTATATAAATTTCTTTTATGAATTCTATCTATTCTCATAAATAAAAATGCTACAACAATTACATTTAAATGAATCATTGCATCTGCTAGAGGAAAAGTAATAAATATTAACCCCGTAATTAGAATAAAAACTGGATTTGAAAATTTAATACTAGCTTCTGTTTTAAGTACTTTATCTTTATATTCTTTTTCATTTTCAATAATAAACTCCTTATCCTCTTGTGATAATTTATTTTCAGATATTAAAGATGAAAATTCTTTCATTATTTCAATTTTCTTTTTATATTGAAAGTATTTATAAAATAAGACAAATATCAAAATAATAGAAACAAAGTTTGATATTAATTCTAATGGAATTTGATTTAGCATTTTTTTCCTTTTAATTTTGTAGTTGATATAATTATACAAAAGATACCTTATTTGTTTGTTAGAGTACAGATAAATTAATAATTTAATTACATATAATAATCATTTTTTAAATAATTTAGTTATAATAATATGAATTATTATAAAGGAAGTTATATGAAAAAAATTGTTGTATTATTGTTATTAGGTGTTTCATTTTTATTTAGTGAGATGAACTTGCAAACAGCATCAAAGAATGAGTTAATGAGTATTAAAGGAATTGGTCCTAAAAAGGCTGATCAAATTATTAATTATAGAAAATCAAATGAAATAAAATCAGCTGATGATCTAAAAAATATTAAGGGTTTTGGAAAAGGTACAATTGCAAATGTTAAAGCTGAAAAAACTGTTAATAAAAAGAAAATGAATGAAAAGAAAAAAAGAGCAAAAATCGAAGATAAACGAAAAAGAAAAATACAAAAAGTTAAAAATTCGAATAAAACTCCAGAACAAATAAAAAAAAGAAAAGAAGCAATAAATAAAAAAGCTAAAGAAAAGAAAAAGAAAATTAAAGAAAAAAAGTAAGAACATAAGTTTCAATTTTTTACTACATTTATGCTAGAATCTCTTAATTTTTATTAAGAGGTTCATTTTGAAAATATCCCCAAATAATCCATGTCCTTGTGGTTCTTTAAAGAAATACAAAAAATGTTGCAAAACTTTTCACAATGGAACTAATCCTAATTGTGCAGTAGAATTAATGAAATCAAGATTTTGTGCATATGCAATATCTAATTCAAACTATATAATATCTACAACACACAATGATAACCAAGATTTTACTAATGATATTAAAACTTGGAATAATTCAATTCTGAGTTTTTGTGATAACACAGAATTTATTAAAGTTGATATTTTAAAAGAAATAAATGGTTTAAATGAAAGTTTTGTTACATTTAAAGCTCATTTAATTCAAGATGGAAAAGATGCTTCTTTCATAGAAAAAAGTAGATTTATAAAAGAAAATAATAAATGGTTTTATGTTGATGGATCATTTATAGAAGATGAGGAAAAATGAAAATATTACTAGCACCTGCTGAAACTAAAAATGAAGGTGGAGAAGAAAAATCAATTTGTAAAGAAAGTTTTTTTTTAGAAGAATTGTTTTCTAAAAGAAAAGAAGTTTTAGATATATATGAAAATCACTTAGAAAAGTCTTCGATTGAAGAACTGTCTATTTGGTTTGGTTTGAAAAAACTTGAAGATGTAAAAAAGTATAAAAATACTATTTTAACAAAAGCTACAATGAAAGCAATAAATAGATATAACGGCGTTGCTTTTGATGCACTTGATTATAAAGGTTTAGATAAGAGTTCTCAAAATTATATTGATGAAAATGTAATTCTATTTTCAAATCTTTTTGGACCAATCAAAGCAAGTGATAAAAACTATCAATAATATAAGAATGAGTTAATATATTTCTAATTTTCAAGTATTAAAAAAACCTTTCTCCATATCTAAAATAAACAATTTTACTTTCGATTAATACTTTCTCTTAAATAGTAAATAATTTATATAATTATGCAATACATATTAAAAATTTGATATAATATTTATCACTTGTTTAGTAAAGGAGGATAATGTTTTGTATCAAAAAATTCAAAATAAACACTACTTTTCAATTTTAATTAACAATGAAATTTATTTTCTAGATAAGTTAGAAGATTATATTAGAAATAAGATATTAATAAGAAGAATTAAACCGACTTCCTTAGTAACAATAATTTCTACACTTAAGATATTTATATATTGGAGTATAGCTAACCCTGTAAATAAAAAAGAAGAGGTATGTATTTATTTAGCGAGGTTTCTAAAAGATCAAGAAAATGGCTTTAAAATTGATAATAATATTTATGTTAAAGAATTAGATGAAAATATAACTTATGAAGAAATAAATGTAAAAGAGAAACAAAGTTCTACTATTAATAAAGATAAAATTATTATAGAAGACTATTTAAAATACTCAAATCAGGGTTTATTTAACTCTTTTAATTTAAATAAAAATATAAGAGGCTACAAATTTAGAAAAAAGTTTAATAGAGGTCATGATTATGGATTAAAAATGGGAAAAATATCACAAAGTGTATTTTTGAATGAATCATCTTTAATTCCAAGAATAAGGAATTCTGTTAAAGAAGATATAAAAGCTTTCCCTTTTCAATTATATGAAAAACTTTTGGAGATTGCTAAACCCCGAGAGCTATTAATTTATCTGTTATGTGGTGCCTGTTCAGCAAGAATATCTCAAGTTCTAAATCTTACTTTATATGATATAAATTATGGGAATAGTCAAGTTTGGCTAATTGATCCTAATAGTAATGACCAATTGGGTTTTTCTGGAATTGGAAGAAAAAAGTTTTTAAAAGAAAATTATAATATAAATACTTCAGAGGATAAACCTCACAAAAATATTGCTTTTAAATCTCCTATCCCTCTTCATTTTAAAAAAAGATTACCATTATTTTGGGTATCAAATACTTATAAACAATTGTTCTTTTCCTCATTAGTTGATTATTCTTTTTTGCCTGAAAGTTCGAGAGTACCAAAACATCCTTTCTTTTTCGTTACTCGTTCAGGAAGAAGATTAACGCCTCAACAGGTTCATGCTTCTTTTAAAAAATGTTGCGAAGAATTAAAGAAAGACTATCCTCAATTTCGTATACAATTAGATGGTTTAGGACTTCACTCTTTAAGACATATGTTTGGAACAATCATGGCAACTATTCAATCAAAGATTATATTAAATGAAGATAATCTTAATATTAAAATTACACCTGAACATATTAAAATAATAACTCAAGAAGCTATGGGACATAGAAATATTAATTCGACTGACATTTATTTTAATAGACCTTGGGCTTTAGATATCGAATTAGGAGAATATCTTGTTGAGATATTTACACAAGTTATGAAGAATTTTTCTAAAGAAAAATAGAAGGAAGATATAATGAACGTAGATTTAAGAAGTAAAAATAATAATCTAAAAGAGTGGAAAAAGAAAAAAAACAAAATTACAGAGGTTCTTTTAGAAAGAGCAATTGGTAACTTAAAAGAAACAAATACCCGAATCAATCAAAAAAATGTCTCTATTATGATGAAGAAAATTGCTACTAATGAAGAGAAGGACTACAAGGCCACGATTTCTTCCTCTGGAATATCTAAAAATGAGATATATAAGACAATTGTTTTTAAAGCAGGGAAAAATCAAGAATTAGAAAATAAGGGGAAAGATGCTTTTTCTGATGAGTCAGAAAATAGATTAGAAACTCATAGGCTCAAAATAATTATTGCAAGAAAAGAATCTAAAATTAAAGAATATGAATCAATTATTAAAAGAGCGAACATAAATAAAAATATTGAAGTTCTGACTATTGAAACAATTGATTATAGAAATTTGCTACTAGAGTTCATTTCTTTGACTTTAAAAGAGGGAATTGTATATAAAGATGAAAAAGATAATTTAAGAACTGAACTTGATAATAAAATAGTTCTTTCTAAAAAAATATTTAATGAATGTTTCAATGACTAAGAAAATAAGATTATTAAAAAAGGATATAAACTTAATAATCACGACTTTAATAAAAGAAAATATTACGGAAATCAGTTTGTATGAAATTTCTAAAAATATTAATACTTATTTACCTGCAATCACTCAAAATAGTTCAATGGTATATAGAACACTAAAATGGCATGAATCTAAATTTGAAGAAAATAGTATTAAATTATATGATTATCATCAGAGGAAAAATGAAAATATTAAAAATAATATTAATCTTGCTATCGATTATATAAAATATGAACTAAAAATAAGTAAAATTACGCGACAAGCTTTTTTAAATATACTTATAAATAATTTTAAATTTGAATATCATATTTCAAGTAATTTTTTCAAAATACATGATGTTTTGAATAAATTGGCAGTATCTAAAATAGAAGTAATTTCTCAAAATAAAAGAAATCAAGCAGAAAATATATATAACATTCTAAATGCTTTAGTTGGTATGAAAGAGGTTTCAGAATATAAGAAAAAATCTAAACAATTCTCAATAACAGAGCTTTATAATCTTATAGATGGGAAATTATCTCGTTCTACTATTGTAAAATATATAAAATATATTTATGATTTGGGTATCCCTATATCTACAACTAAACTTCTTTTGAATAGCATAAAATATAATAATGTAGAATTGATTATTAAACAAATTTGTTTGTATCTTAAAAGAGAAAGAATTCATCAAATTACGGCTAGGGATTTTTCAAAGTTATCTAAGAAGTTATATCTACCACCAATAACAGTGAAGGGTACCTTTTTATATGAAGATTATATTTCTAAAAAATACAAAATCAAAATAATTATAAAGAGTAGAGAAACAGTAATAAAATATAAAAACCATTTGCTAGATAATATAGATCAACTAAATAATAAAGTTATTATAAATATAATAGAAGGGGATAAACAACCCTTTTATATAACTGAAAATGATTATTGGGTTAATAGAAATATTAATAATGTATTAGAAGAAAATTGGAACAGTTTCTTAAAAAAATATTTGAATGATCTTTTTAAAAAAAGAAAAAATGTACGAGAAATGTTATTTAAAAATGAAAAATATTATTTTAATACAGTGAATAAAAAAGTTATGTTTTTATGTCATAAAGAACTACATATTAAAGATCTAAATATTGAGGATATTATAAAACTTTCCTACAAAAGAGTACATAGTCGTGATCATCAGCATGGTGTGAATAGACAAAGTATGTTAATAGCTTTTTTATTCTATTTATTTTCAAAGAATTTAATTCTTTTCTCTTTTTCAATTCTCTATTCTAAACATAACTTTCAACATAATATTAATGAAGTTGAAATGTATTTAACTGAAAGTAAAATATATGATAAATATATAGTAGCTGAAAAAGAAAATCGTATCCTTCTTAACTATAGAAAGTTTAGAAAACTATTCTTATTAACTTGTTATTCATTCTCTAATAATTTTGATCTAATTAATTGTGATAATAATTTTATTAAAATTTATGCCTTTTTAGAAGATAGATATTTTTATACAATATCAAATGTTTTGTATTCATTAGGTGCAAAATCCAGTAGTCAAAATGCTATAAGCAATAAATATGTAGAGAAGTATCATCTTTATATGAAAAAAGATAAATATAAATTGCTTACAAAAATATTTAATGATTATATGGACAGAAAAGTTGCTCTAGAAGATACTAAAGTACCAAAGTCTTATTATAAAAAGACGTCTTCTTGTTTTAAGTTATTTATTGATTTTTTAGAAAAATATCATCCAAATATATCTATAAAAGAGAAAGAAATTTTTTTAGTTTTTGATTATCCAAATTCTGATAAATTTACTTATCAAGAATATATAGATGAACAAGAGTTTTCAGGAAGCACAAAAATTAATAGATTAACATCTTTATGTGAAGCATTTAGTACAACAAAAGGATATAGAGAAGTTTTTTCAAAAGATAAGATACCTAATTATAATAGATCTCGAGAATTTGAAAGAAATTCAATTGATGAGGATGAGATAATATATAAAATAAATGATATTGTTACCAATAGACCTCCTACGAGTAATTATTATAAAAATTATAAAGTTGATATGGATACTAGTTGGTGGCCACATATGGATACTATAAGACCATTTGAACCTTTATTAATAAAACTGCATTTAAGTATACCGGCAAGAGGAAAAACTTTAAGATTAACGGATAGAGATACTCTTCTTGTTTATGATCATAATAACAAGATAAAAGGTTTTAGATTTGAAAGTGATAAAAATAAAAATAGAAAAGATCCTTTTATTGTTCCAAATATATGGAAAAATGAATTAAATTTTTTAATAAAATTGATTCAATATAATAAATTATATTTTCCCAATTTAGAGAGGTATTATCCAAGTGATAAAACTTTAAAAAAAGGAATAATACCTTTATTCCCAAATTTTGATGGAAAAAAAATATATCAGCGTGGACAACATATGCTATATTGGACAAAGGTATTAATTCAAGCAGAAATTGAATTTAGAAATGAGGGCAAAAATTATACTTTTGTCACTAGTGATAAAATAACAATTCCCAAAACAATTAAAGAGCTTAATAACTTAACCCAGAATGATGCTAAAACAATAAAAAAGAAATATGATATTCATTCTTTAAGACATACGGGGATTACAAGGTATATTAAGGCAGGAATGCCATTAGAATTAGTTAGACTTCTAAGTGGACATAGTGGCTTTAATACTATATTGACAATCTATTATCATATAAGCCATGAAGAATTAGCGAATAACTGGGTTTCAAAACAAGGTGTTGATTTTACAGATGAATTAAAAATGCATCAAAATACAGAATTATTTATAAAAAAAGAAATTATTAATGAAATCAAATCTAATAATTCTGAAGAAGTACATGAAATATTAAAAAAATATTTTTTCTTTAATCAAGAAAATAGAAATATAAGTGGGCATGAGAATATTACATTAAAAAAGATATCGGAAAGCGAAGTAAGCTTTTGGAAACCAATGTCTCATGGTATTTGTACAAAACAGCAATGCCCTAATGAAATAATTAACAGATGTAGTTTATGTCCATATTATATAACTAACTATTTTTACATACAAGAAATTGGATTACTGATGCAATTATCAATGGCCAGAGTTAAAAAATATAGTGATCTAATTATTAAGAATAGAAAAAAAAAAGAACATGCTCAAAACTCTAGTTTAAGACAATCTATGAACCAAGAGATAGAAAATTTTGTTGCATGGTTGGAAGTTATTAATGCAGCAAATACATCTTATAATGAAAAAGATTTTATTGATGATAAAAATAAAAGTTTGATAAAAACTGATGTATATGAAGTAGAGGACACTATATTTTCAATTATTCCCTCTTTGAGTATAGAACACGGTTACTTAGAAATTCTATCTCAAACTTTTAAAAGAGAATTATTTGATAACGAAACAGTGGAAGATCTTATAAATATAGTTGCAAATAAGATCATAATATATAGTATAAAAAATAATAAATTTGAAGAAATAGAAGATTATTCAAATGATGAAATCATAAGATGGTTCTTACCAAAATATGATAAAATACCAAAAAATTGGAATACAGATTCAAACTCTAAATTAGAACTAGAAGAATTACTAAAAATTTTTGATAAAAAACAAAAAAAAATCGAATTGGAGAATAATAATGAAAATACTTTTCTCACCAAGTGAAGCAAAATATAAAGGTGGATCCTCTAAAACTTTTAATAAAGAATGTTTTATATTTCCTGAGTTATTTGATGAAAGAAAAAAAATAATTGATGAATATAGTAAATATATAGATAATGCAGATAATGATGAATTATCTAAATTATTTGGAACAAAAAAACAACAAATAATTGATTATTATAAGACTAATATTTATAAAAAAGAAACAATGAAAGTTATTGAACGTTATGATGGAGTAGCATTTGATTATTTAAAATATCCCCAAATGAAAGATGTAGAAAAAGAGTATATAGATAAAAATATTTTGATATTTTCCAATTTATTTGGTCCTCTTTTAGCAGGAGATTCAAGTTTACCAGATTATAAACTTAAGCAAGGAGAGAAATTTGGAAATTTAGTAATAGAAAAGTTTTATAATGAAAAATTTTCTTCTGCACTTGATGAATATTTAAAAGATGAAGATGTAATTGATTTAAGAGCAGGCTTTTATGAGAAATTTTATAAAATAAAAAAACCATATATGACGATGAAGTTTATTAAGGATGGTAAAGTTGTATCTCATTGGGCGAAGGCATATAGAGGTATAGTTTTAGGTTTGCTTGCTAAAAATAATATTCAAACATTTGATGAACTACTTAATATAAAGATTGAGAAATTGACGATTCAAGAAATTCAAAAAATTAAGTTGAAAACAGAAATTATTTATTCTATAGATTAATAGAATTAGGATAGTTTATATGTTATTATTAAATTGCTTTATTTAATAATAATTTATGATAGATAGGAAATGATTTTGGCATCAAAAAAAGATTTATCAGAAAGAGATATCTGCACACAATTTATTATTCCCGCCCTTAAGAAAGCAGGTTGGATATAGAGACACAAGTTAGAGAAGAAGTCTCTTTTACTGATGGTCGTATTTATGTTAAGGGTAATAAAACAACTCGTGGTAAAAGAAAAAGAGCAGACTTTATTCTTTATTATAAATCAAATATCCCTATTGCTATGATTGAAGCGAAAAGCAATAAATTGTCTCTTAAGGCAGGCATTCAACAAGGTATAAAATATTCAAATATATTAGATATTCCAGTAGTATTTAGTTCTAATGGTGATGACTTTTATGAACATAACAAAACTCTTTCAAATGGAAATATAGAGAGAGAACTTTATACTTGATATTAAAAAATTGGAGAATAAGTTTTTGTCTACTGTATTGAGTTATTTTAGATTGGATGAAGCTTTAAATAGATGATTTGAAGGTCTATACTATTTGTTCCATAATCCCTTACGGTTTGTGGAACTTTGCAGTTTTACTTTTTGAACACTTTATGGAACATGGAGAACTAGTTATATCTGACTCTGTTCCAAATATAAGAGGTTATGGAATGATTACTATCACCGGTAGGAATGTAGCGTGAGGAATTCCCATCAAGGTATATGACATTGTTAACCCTTTTTATTATAATTTAGTTTTAGTATAAGTAGACTATAATGATATATAAAATACAATTATGGATAATCGATGACAACAAAAGAGAATAAAATAGAAAATGATTTTATTGATAAACTTATAGATCTTAAATATAGTTATCGACCAGATATTAGAGATAAAGATACTCTAGAGCTTAACTTTCGACAAAAATTTCAAGAATTAAATAAAGTCACTTTAACTGATAATGAATTTTCAAGACTTTTAGAACAAATTATTAATCCTAATATTTTTAAATCATCAAAAATATTAAGAGAGATCAATCATTTTGAGCGAGAAGATGGTACACCACTTCATTACACACTTGTAAATATAAAAGATTGGTGTAAAAATAGCTTTGAAGTGATAAATCAACTTCGTATTAATACTAATGATAGTTTTCATCGTTATGATGTAATTCTTTTATTAAATGGCTTACCACTGGTACAAATAGAACTTAAAACATTAGAGATAAGTCCAAGACGAGCTATTCAACAAATCATCAACTATAAAAATGATGCAGGTAACGGATATGCTAAAACACTATTAAGCTTTATGCAACTTTTTATCGTGTCAAATCGTACAAATACATGGTACTTTGCAAACAATGATAATAAGCATTTTTCTTTTGATGCAGATGAAAGATTTTTGCCTATTTATCAGTATGCAAATAAAAACAATAAAAAGATAATAAATCTTGATGAATTTTCTGATGCTTTTTTATCAAAATGTAAATTAGGAGAGATGATAAATCGTTACATGGTATTGGTTCAAAGTGAATCAAAGCTTATGATGATGCGACCATATCAAATATATGCAGTAGAAGCTATAAAGGAGTGTATTGATGACAATAGAGGCAATGGGTACATATGGCATACAACTGGAAGTGGTAAAACACTTACATCATTTAAAGCTTCTACTCTTTTAAAGAGTGATAAAAATATTAAAAAAGTACTTTTTGTAGTAGATAGAAAAGACCTTGATAGACAAACGAGAGAAGAATTTAATAAATTTCAAGAAAATTGTGTAGAAGAAAACACAAATACACAAATATTAGTAGATAGATTGCTCTCAACTGATTATGCGGATAAGGTAATCGTTACAACTATACAAAAACTAGGACTTGCTCTTGATGGAACAAATAAAAACAACTATAAAGAAGTTTTATCTGTACTATCAAATGAAAGAGTAGTATTTATTTTTGATGAATGTCATAGAAGTCAGTTTGGCAAAAATCACAATTCAATAAAAGATTTTTTTCCAAACTCTCAATTATTTGGTTTCACCGGAACTCCAATTAAAAAAGAAAATGCAAAAAGTATAGCTATAGAGGGAGAAGAAGCTACATTTAAAACAACTGAGGATATTTTTCAACAAGAACTTCACAACTATACTATTACTCATGCAATTGAAGATGGTAATGTACTTAGATTTCATATTGATTATTTTAAACCTGAAACTTCTAGCAAAACAAAACAAATACAAAAATTTTCAAGTAAAGCAGTAGTACAATCTATAATAGAAAAGCATAATAAGGTAAGTTCAAATAAAAAGTTTAATGCCTTATTTGCTACTTCATCAATAAATCATGCAATAGAGTGTTTTAATCATTTTAAAGAACTTGATCATGATTTAAATATTGCTTGTGTTTTCTCTCCTCCTGCCCAAGGAAACAAAGATATAGCCCAACTTCAAGAAGATTTACCCACAGAAGCCCAAGACAATAAAATTGAGCCAAATCTAAAAAAAGAAGCACTAAAAGAGATAATCAATGATTACAATTCACTTTTTAGCACAAACCACTCTATAAATAATTTTGATGTATATTATCAAGATGTACAAACAAGAATTAAAAATCAAAAGTACCCAAATGCAGATTTAGCACACACAGAAAAAATAGATATAGTTATAGTAGTAGATATGCTTTTAACAGGGTTTGATTCTAAGTTTTTAAATACTTTATATGTAGATAAAAACTTAGAATATCATGGACTTATACAGGCTTTTTCAAGAACTAACAGAGTGTTGAATGATACAAAACCTTATGGTAATATCTTAGACTTTCGTTCACAACAAAATGCAGTAGATGAAGCAATAGTACTTTATAGTGATGAGAAAAACAATCCAAACAAAGAGATATGGCTAGTCGATCCAGCACCTAAAACTATAGATGAGTTTAAAAAAGCAAATAAAAAACTTGAAAAGTTTATGGCGGATTATGGTTTAGAAAACAATCCATCTGAAGTGGTTAATCTAAAAGGTGATATTGCAAAAGCAGAGTTTATAAATATATTTAAAGATATACAAAAACTAAAAACAAAGCTAGATCAACATACAGATTTAAGTGATGAACAAAACAATGAAATAGAACAAACTATCACAATTGATAATATGCGAGCTTTTAAATCTATGTATATAGAAACAGCGAAAAATTTAAAAGAAAAAAGAGATAAAGGTGGCGAGGTAGATGATGTTGTAGAAGAGCTTGATTTTGAATTTGTACTTTTTGCTTCTACTTTAATAGACTATGATTATATTATGGGTTTAATTGCTAAATATTCTTCACAAACTCCTAAAAAACAAAATATGAGTAAAGAACAACTAATAAGCATACTTAAATCAAATGCAAATATGATGGAAGAACAAGAGGATATGATAGCATATATAAATTCTCTTGAAATTGGAATTGCACTAAAAGAAGAAGATATAAAAAAAGGGTATGAAACTTTTAAAGAAAGTAAAAACAATATTGATTTAAGCCAAATGGCACAAAGATATAACTTAGAAGAAAAATCATTGCATGATTTTGTTGATAATATCATGGATCGATATATATTTGATGGGGAGCTTTTAACAGACCTTTTTGAACCTTTAGAGTTAGGTTGGAAAGATAGAGGGATTAAAGAGTTAGCACTTATGGAAGAGCTAAGTCCTCTACTTAAAAAAATAGCTAAAAATAAAAATATATCAGGGTTAGAGGCTTATGATGAGTAGTAAAGTACCTAAGTTTAGATTTGATGGATTTAGTGGAGAGTGGGAGGAAAAAAAGTTAGGAGATTGTTTAGACTATCTTCAACCAACAAAATATTTAGTTAAGAGTACTGACTATGATGATAATTATAAAACTCCAGTATTAACAGCAGGAAAAACATTTATCTTAGGTTATACTGATGAAATAAATGGTATTTTTTCAGATAATTTACCTGTAATTATTTTTGATGATTTTACAACAGCATCAAAATTTGTAAACTTTCCCTTTAAGGCAAAATCATCAGCAATGAAAATATTATTATCAAAAGATAAAATTGATATAAAATTTATGTATGAAGTAATGCAATTACTAAAATATCAAGTTTCAACTCATCAAAGACATTGGATTTCACACTTTGCAGAATTAAATATTTTTATACCTAAATATGAAGAACAACAAAAAATAGCAAACTGTTTAAGCTCTCTTGATAACTTAATAGAAGAACAAAATAAAAAAATAGAAAGTCTTGCTCAATATAAAAAAGGTTTGATGCAAAATCTTTTTGTAAATAGTGAGGTTTTAAATGGATAATTATATAGAAATAAAAAAAGATATTTTTGAAGAAAAGATACTAAGTATTTTTAAAAATGGTCATAGTGATAAGAATATGTTAATTGAATCTTATCTACTTAACGATGCAACTGATACTTACACTATAAAAGATGGATTAGAATCTGGAGTTATTGAAAAAATAATAAGTCTTCTTAAATTTCATGGTTTTTTACCATTTAATACTTTAGAAGAAATTTCACAAGAATTTAGAAATCGTCCAAAAAATGTAAGACTTCTTTTTGCTCACAATAGTACAGGTAAAACACGACTTTCTGGAGATTTTAAAAAACTAGGACAAGATGGAGATAATAGTGATACTCTTTATTTTAATGCCTTTACAGAAGATCTTTTTCATTGGGACAATGACTTAGAAAATGATACCACCAGAGTATTACAACTAAAAGATTCAAAATTCTTTAAAGTACTTGAAGGCGAAGGTTTTGATATGGAAACTAGAGTTAAAACTATTTTAAGTAGATATGCAACTTTTAGTTTTTCAATAGATACAACGACTAAAGAAGTAAGCTTTTCTCGTGAGATTATTGTAGAGGGTACAACTCAACCTATTGAAAATATAAAAGTATCAAGAGGAGAAGAAAATATTTTCATATGGTCTTTTTTTCTAGCTGTTGCACAATTAGCTATAGATAATCATGTAGATTATACTTGGGTTAAATATATTTATATAGATGACCCTATATCTTCACTAGATGATAACAATGTCATCATAGTAGCAAGTCATCTAGCTAAACTTATTAAAGGTTCTACTGATAAAAAGTTTATTATCTCAACACATCATGGACTTTTTTATAATGTCGTATTTAATGAGTTAGGAAAAGCCGAAAAATTTCTTTTAATAAAAGATTCTAAAAATGATAATTATAAATTAGAAAAGTTAACAAAAGATACTCCATATTATCAACATATTGGTATATTAAAAGACTTACAAGCAATAGCACAAAATGATAATATATATACTTATCATTTTAATTTACTTCGTAATATATTAGAAAAAACGGCAGCTTTTCATGGGTATGAAAAATTTTCTGATTGTATTAAAGTAGAAGCTGATGAACAAGATTTAGAGGAAGAAGAAAGAACTATTCACACAAGAAGGATAAATATATTAAGTCATGGGAATTATTCTATCTTTGAGCCACAAGTTATGAATGATGAAAATAAAGAGCATTTTAGAAAAGTTTTAAATAATTTTATAGAAGAATACCAGTTTAATGATGAGCTATTTCAAGTAGAAGGATAAATATGAGTGATGAACAACAAAAAGAATTAGGAAAAATCCTTTGGGCAATAGCAGAAGATTTAAGAGGTGCTATGAATGCGGATGATTTTAGGGACTATATGCTTTCGTTTTTATTTTTACGATACCTTAGTGATAACTATGAACTATCTGTTAAAAAAGAATTAGGTGGGGATTATCCAAAGGTTGAAAATGATGATACTACACCTTTATCTGTATGGTATGAAAAGAACAAAGATGATATAAAACCTTTTGAAAAACAAATGCGAAAGAAAGTTCATTATGTAATAGAACCTAAATATTTATGGAACTCTATATCAAGCTTAGCAAGAACACAAGATGATGAACTTCTTAAAACTTTAGAGCAAGCATTTAGCTATATTGAAAATGAATCATTCTCTAGTACTTTTGATGGACTTTTTTCAGAGATAAATCTAAACTCTGAAAAGTTAGGAAAAGATTATAAAATAAGAAATGATAAGCTTTGTAAAATTATTACTAAAATTGCAGAGGGTATTTCTAGATTTTCAAGCAATAGTGATGTATTAGGTGATGCTTATGAGTATCTAATAGGTCAATTTGCAGCAGGTGGTGGTAAAAAAGCAGGTGAGTTTTATACGCCACAACAAGCTTCTACTATATTATCTCGTATTGTTTCACTTGATAGTCAAGACCCAAGTACTGGAAAAAAGAAAAAATTAAATAATGTATTTGATTTTGCATGTGGAAGTGGTTCATTACTTTTAAATGTACGAAAACAGATGGGAAAATATGGAGTTGGTAAAATTTACGGACAAGAAAAAAATATCACTACGTTTAACCTTGCACGAATGAATATGCTTTTGCATGGAGTAAAAGACAATGAATTTGAAATATTTCATGGCGATTCACTTACAAATGAATGGGATATATTAGCAGAAGAAAATCCAGCTAAAAAAGTACATTTTGATGCTATTGTAGCAAATCCCCCTTTTTCTCTTCGATGGGAAGTAAATGATGAATTAGCTAAAGATTTTAGATTTAAAAATCACGGATTAGCTCCAAAAAGTGCAGCAGATTTTGCCTTTTTACTTCATGGCTTTCACTTTTTAGATAAAGAGGGAACTATGGCTATAATATTACCTCATGGTGTATTATTTAGAGGTGGTGCAGAATCTAAAATTAGAACAAAGTTACTTCAAGATGGACACATAGATGCAGTTATAGGTTTACCGTCTAAGCTATTCTTTTCTACAGGAATACCTGTATGTATACTGGTACTGAAAAAGTGTAAAAAAAGTGATGATGTACTTTTTATAAATGCAAGTGAACATTTCACTAAAGATAAACGTCAAAATAAACTTGAAGATGAGCATATAGATAAAATAGTTGATACCTATCAATATAGAAAAGAAGAGATAAGATATTCAAGAGCAGTCAGCTTAGAAGAGATAGAAAAAAATGATTTTAATTTAAATATTTCAAGATATGTTAGTACTGCCAAAGAAGAGGAAATAATAGATTTAAAAGAAGTAAATGATGAGTTAAAAGGTTTTGAAAATGATATTAAAAAATTTAAAGATGAACATAACAGTTATTTAAAAGAATTGGGATTAGAAGTTTTATCATAGATATAGTAATAATAATATTTTCTAAATTTAGAATTTAAATAATGCTATTTCATGAAAGGCAGAAATATATTTGATAAAATATGATAGCATTTTGAAGCTATCGTGTAAATTAATATAATCTGAGATAAAACAAGAAGTTCAAGAACCTGTAAGTTTCAAACTAAATTATTGAACTATTATATAATTTTAATAACTATTGTCTACTGACACAAAGCTCTGAATTGTCTCAATTATAATTTAAACTCCATAATCAAGTTTTAGCTTACATATTATCACTTTATCTTGCTTTTGACACAAGTAGAAAACGGAAGCCATATACACTACATGCAAGAATAGAATTATTACCATCAAAATACTCACACATTAAAGATCTTTGTTTGGCAATTAAATGGTTAGGTAATAGAGGTAGTCACAATAATAAAAAATTATCATTTAATAATATATTTGATGGATATGACATGATTTCTTTTATTTTAGATGAACTTTATGAAAATAAAGAACAATATACAAAAAAACTAGCAAAAAAGATAAATAT
>PJEL010001078.1_pt1 | contig 29063 bp, 22 predicted proteins | sample 1853271 | NCBI WGS metagenome assembly PJEL01 (sample SAMN08108733, study PRJNA415343) | Invertebrate metagenome, whole genome shotgun sequencing project. | host: Globobulimina | place: Sweden: Gullmar Fjord | collected 2015-08 | reverse complement strand
TGTTGCCTTTCCCAGTCTATATCCATGTGCTTCTCTATTATACTCTATACTATATGTGGTGATGTAATTCTCGTGTACTACTACTTGTACGAGTATAGACGTGTCTGATCAGACATTATGATGTGGCTGGCACGTGCAAGGTGGTTGGTTGCCAAGGTGGTTGGTGGTTTGAAGGATATATTGGCACGTGTACGACACAGTCGTGACACATATGTTTACATTCTTTACAAGATAGAAACAAAGAAATACTAAAAATACTAGTATACTCTGACGAACGAATCAATCATTGTCAGGTGACCACTCGTGTGTTGTGATGATGATCATTTGATTTCCAGTCGTTGATATCGTTGTTTCAAATACACTGTGATACGTCTCTATCTATATCATCTTTAGTAGCAACATACTCGTCAAAGACATATGACGACGAGCGAGGCGTCATCTCGAGATGACGATGGACAACAGCAGAAGGGACTGCTGGGGTCTTTGTTTGGAGGGAAAAAGGTGTCCAAGGCGAAATTAGGGCTTGAAATGCAAATGTATTACAATGAAGAGCTGAAATGCTGGGTGATGCCGGGAGAGGAGGAGGAGAAGCGAAAAGAGTTGGAGGGGTTGAGGGCTCCTCCACAAATGCCTGCGTCCTCATCATCCATGACTGGGCAGCAGTCGTCGATGGGTGGTGCACAAACTACGAGTTCTCTGTCGTCTCGGTATGCGGCGATGCCGACAATGTCTGTGGGTGGGAGCTCCCAGCAACAGGGTTCCATCCTTGCTGGGCTCAAGCCACCTCCTCTTGGGGGAGGTGCTGGTATGGCACAGCAGCCATTCAAGCCCATGGCTGTATTCAATCCATCTTCTTCTGGAAATGTAGAGAGAAAAGAGAGTACTACTTCCATCTGGCAGCAACAGCAACAGGAGGTGCAACACCAGGAAGATGAGGCTAGTGTTGTGACGGATGGGAATGATTCTATGGATCCTTTGGCGTTGGAAGTGCTGAGTTTCTGGTCGTATTATAGGGAGAATGGATATGATGTAGACGTGATGAATGAATGGGTGCGTGAAAATTACAGTGATGAGGTGTGCAATCAGTTGGATTGTGAGGAGTTGCTCAAGGATGAGGGGATTGCGTCTGCTGTGGCTGTATACATGGAACATCACAAACAGGGTGAAGAGATTTCTCCACAAGATCATCAACATGGAGAAGAACCTGAGGAAGAACAGCCGTCGTATCAGGAGCAACAGTATGAAGAACAGCCGTCGTATCAGGAAGTAGAGGAATATCATGGTGTGGTGGGCGAGGCTCAGTATGAAGAACAGTACCAAGATCAATATGAAGGGGGACATGTGCACCACGATGGGAATGAAGAATATGCAACCATGGAAGTTCAAGAACATGGTGATGTGGAGCACACAGTGTCTCATCAAGTTCATGATGAACAGCATGGCCACTCGGAGTATGATACATATCATTACTCTGCCTTGCGTGATGAAACAGTGGAAGAGCAGCACGAGGCGTATGCTCCAAACGAGGGTGGTTTTGTGACACCAGCCATTGGTGCAAGCCCTGAGAAACAGGAACAATCAGAACTGAATGAATTTGGACTGCCAGTCCCCAGTGTGTACGCAGAACACAAAGAGCAGGACGTCATGTACACGAACAACGCCATGTTTGATGAATCTGCGCAGGGTTGGAACGCATCTCCAGGCTCTGTTGGTACGTTGAGCAGTCACGGAGATGCTGATGCCATGCAAGAGATTGATACTGCTCCTCCTCCTCCTCCTCCAACAGAGACCGAGCAAGATGCAACATACATAGACTATAACGAGAATCAGATGAGCAATATGCCAATTCCTAGTGGAATCATTGATTCAGCAGAGATTGGAGGGTATGGAGATGTTCCAGAAATGGCAAATCCACAAGAGACTGTGCTTGCCTCTAGAGCAACGTTGCAGGAGCTAGAGGATGTCCAGAATACGTTGCAACAGGCCAATGCCACCATTGAAGAAAAACGCGAGGAAATAATCAGAATCCAAAATTGCATGGATGTGACAATTGAGGAGAAGAATACTGTCATCGCCGAGCTTGAGGAATCTCTCGATGGGGTACGAGCAGAGATGAGTGCCTTGCAGGCAGAGTTGGATGGTCAAAAGGCAGCAGCACAAGATCTTGAGGACCGGCACGGAGAAGAAGTTGCCGAGTTAAAACAGCGTATATTTGATTTGGAAGGAGAATCTGAAGAATTGAAATCTCGGTTACAAGAACTAGAGAGTGAATCTGAAAAGTTGCACGAAGCAAAGCAAAAGATTGAAATTCTTGATCAACAGTTGGAATCTCTGTCCAAGAGTGAAGATGCGATTGGGCACCTAGAGAGCGAAAATGAAAGGCTTGTAGCAGAATTACGTTCATTCCAGGATGATTCGTCCATTGAATTGGAAAAACTGGTGCAAGAAAAACAGGCTCTAGAGACAAGTCTAAAGGAAGAAATGATTTCAATTCAAAATGACTTTCAGACTATGCTTGATGAAAGAGATGCCGAAATTATGCAACTCGAAGCCCGTGTCATGCTTTCTGAAAATGCTGTCCATTCCGCAAAAGAGGAAGCGAGGCAAGAAATCACTGCGGAGATGAAGGCATCTTTCGAAGAAGACAAGGCGGAATATGAGGCACTGTTGGAGTCAAAAGAGGTTGAACTTGCCGATTACCTCAACCGCGTGCAAGAGCAAGAAAAGAAATTTGCAGCTGCCAAAAAGAAAATTCAAGCGCAGGCAAGTCAGATTGAAAAACTCACCGAGGAAATGGATTTGCTTCGTGAAAAGGAAGATTCAAACAATGCTGCACAAGAGCATTTGGAGAGCATTGTTGAGGAATGCAACGAGCTCAAAGCATTCGTCGACACTCTTCAACAAAGAATGTGCGATGCTGAAGGCGTGCATGTAAATGAAATTGAGACTCTTGTACAAGAGAACAGCCAATTGATGGATGCATTAAGTGAAAAGGAGGATCACTTGGAGCAGATGAATGCCGAACTCGCCCAATTACGCTCCTCTATGGAACAGGCCCAGTCTTTAGAATCTCAGATTTCCCACTGGGAGGAAGCAGCGTCTGCTGCCCAAGACGCCTTGATGGCAGAAAAGGAGGCCAAAGATATGGCACACGCCCAATATACAGAGCTGGAGCAACGCCTGCAGGAGGTGACGCAGAACCTGCATGACGCACAGGCACAGTCACAGCAAGCTGTACAACTTCAATCAGATTTGGAGCACAAGCATGAGCAGATCCTTACTCTACACAATCAATGCGAGGAATATGAGATGCGTTTGCAAGAGGCAAATATGACTATTGAAAATGCACAAGCGGAGATTGAAGAGTTGAGCAGAGTACTCCAAGAAAATCCTCCTGGTGCAGCACATGAAGAACTTGAATCAGAGATCAAACTTTTACGCCACCAACTTGCAGCACATTCTGAAGGTGCAAGTCATAAAGAGGAAGAATTACGAAAATACAAGCTTCAACTTGTGAAGGCGAAGAAACTGAGAGCGCATGACCAGGAAAGGATTGAGGAGTTGCAAGAATTACAGGAAGAGTATGAAGCAAAGCTTCAGGCAGCAGCAGAGGCGATGAATGCAGAAAACAATCTTACCGCCCATACGGCTTCCCTTCATCAGGAACTGGAGGATGTGAGGGCCGAGAGCAAAGAGCACGAGGAGAGCCTGAATGATGCATTGACTGCCCTTGGTCAGGAGGAGGCAAAAGTCTCCAGGCTTGTAGAGCTGTTATCCATTGCTGGACTTACAGACGCTGAAATTCAACAAGAACTTGACGCTGTCGCTGACGAAGTTGGATATGATATTTTGTAACAGCAAATATACACTATTCTACAATCAAATAATTTGACTAGTCTGTTGGAGGCCCGGTGAATAGAGAATGGGCTCCAAAAATTAAAAAGAGAACGCCACCAAAGATTCCCACCATTCTCTCATCTATGTGAGCTGCAAGATGTTTTCCACCCAAAACTGCTGCACCAGTGCAAATGGAATGCCCGAGAATACCTCCGAGAGTCACGCCAAGCATATCTGAAGCTGCTGCAAGTCCTACAGTAGCAATCTGACTACGATCCCCCCATTCTGCCAAAAACGTCAGTGTAAACGCTTCAAGCAATACAGGAGACACAATACTTCTCAACAACGACATGAAATAATTAGACCCTTTTTTATTCTTTGCCTCTCCCATCTCTGCAGAGTTCCCAGAGGAAGTTTTATGACCCAATTCTCTCTCCACTTCATCCAATTCAGACTCTCCACCCTGCTCAGAGTATGCATCATACAGAATTCTGAGTCCAAACACAAAAAAGAGTATGGTTGCAGCATAATGGGTGTAGGTTCTCGAGATTAGATTCGGTGCTGCCCAACCAAGCAACGCCGATAACACAGTCATGGCAGCCAGCGCCAGCATGGCTCCAGCGAATACCTACAAATACATCACCAATAAAAACAAAATCCCATCGCTGCCCCTCTATGTTCAATAACGTACCTGCTGTCGTGAGTTTTTCATCGCCATGACTGCAGCAATGAAAAACGTCTTATCCCCGATCTCAGACGCCAAAATCACCCCCCATGATTTCAGGAATCCTTCTAGAAATTGTGTCATCATGATTGAATTATAAATGCAGATGGACTAGCACGAGAGGGACATTTCTGGACTGATTTTTCCTACGATATCTTTTTTTCCTACTCTAGAAACAAAAAAGGTAATCGTGAAAATCAAAAAAAGGTTCATATGTTGTCGAGGATCACGCCACATGATTGACACAGATAATCAAAATAAATACAAACGAATCATAATGGAGTACACATAGACGTCAGGAGGACCGTGGAACAATGGTATTGAACCTAGACGAGTGGATTGAGCGTTTGAAACGCTGCGAATGTCTCAAAGAGGATGAAGTCAAACTATTATGCGATGCATCGATAGAAATATTAATAGAAGAAGCCAATGTACAGCGAGTAGATAGTCCTGTGACGATTTGCGGAGATATCCACGGGCAGTTTTATGACCTCTGTGAACTGTTCAAAGTAGGTGGAGACTGTCCTGGAACGAATTACCTCTTCATGGGAGATTTCGTGGATCGTGGATATTATAGTGTGGAAACGTTTCTGCTTCTCTTGGCCCTGAAATTGCGCTATCCGGATAGAGTGACACTCATCCGTGGCAACCACGAGAGTCGTCAGATTACGCAAGTCTATGGCTTTTATGATGAATGTGTGAAAAAGTATAGTTCTTCTACCGTATGGAGGTATTGTACGGAAGTATTTGATTATCTAGCTTTAGGAGCATTGATAGATGGCCGTGTGTTTTGCGTGCATGGTGGATTATCGCCAGCAATAAACTCTATAGATCAAATTCGTGTGATTGATAGAAAGCAAGAAGTCCCCCATGAAGGTGCCATGTGCGATTTGCTGTGGTCAGATCCTGAAGAAGGAATACAAGGATGGGGTCTTAGTCCGCGAGGTGCGGGATATTTGTTCGGAGATGATGTTACGAGGCAATTCTGCCATGCAAATGGTGTTGACCTGATTGCTCGAGCGCATCAACTCGTCATGGAAGGATTCAAGCAGATATTCGACGGTAGACTGGTAACAGTATGGTCTGCTCCGAATTATTGCTATAGATGTGGTAATGTAGCTGCTATTTTGGAGTTTGATGAAAACTTGGACCCGAATTTCAAAGTGTTTCAAGCATCAGAGAGTGAAGGTGGTACCACTGGTATTGCCAAGCCTCGGTCTCCACCAGAATACTTTTTATAATATTACGACTGCTCTTTTTTTCCGTCTTTTCTATCGATCGAGTATACGTGGTCGTGGTGGTAGTTTTAAAAAAGCGTACTATACTACTGTATATGGTAATAATAATAATAATAATAGGTAATACAAACATGTATGACACATGCAAGCAGATGGTTGTGGCTGTCTTTATACTGTATACTAGTCATTATCATTCTTCTTCTTCTTGTTGTTGGTCTTTTCGTACTATTCTCTTCTTTCTGTGCGTCCTTGTTCTTCCTGGTGTAGTGGTTTCAGTCGCTGGCATGTTCTTCATCCTTTTCCCTCGTTGACTTTTGCAGCATGTGCTCTGACTGTATGTACAACGCATTTCTTTCCCGAGCACATGCCTGCATCCTTCAAGCATATTCTGTCAAACAAATATATATATTAAAAAAAAAAAAGAGAGAGAGACGGAGAGAAAGAGAGAAATCCTTCCGTCTCATCAGACTGCTGATTCATTCTTTTGTCTGTCCTGCCTTTTTTCCTTCCTTCCTTCATACCCATCCACACAAACCATTCTTCAGCAAACAAGGACTGGAGTCTCTCTCACAGCTTGATGCTGCTTCATGGTATCCATCATGTCCAGGAAGAGGAAACACAGGCTTCAGAGGAGGTGGTTCCGTAGGAACCTTGATCATCTGTCCACGAGGCGTCTGAGGCTCATCATCAACCTGCGTCATCACCACCCTCTCTTTTTCCGCCACCACGACATCAGCACCAATTTGAGGCACCACTTGCGTCGTCAACGACGGTTTCCTTTCCAGCACAGTTGGAGACCAGCAGTCGGAGGAATCTCTCCAGCGTCTCTTCCGTGGCTTGCCACCTTCAGGCGTCAGAGGGTCGTGGTGCGCGACCCTCCTGACAGGCAGACCACTCCTATGCTGCTGCCGTTTCTCACCTCTTTTTTCCACCGTCTTCATATCTTGTTGTTACTTCAATTCAGTTGAAATTCAACACGTTTGAAAATAGAAGACTCACACGAGTCAAGTCAAGTCAACGTCGACTATTCTCCAAGCAAGACAAGAGGCAGGTATTGAACAGTCAGCACGTCAATGCAATCAATTCTGACGATATGAATACAATTAATGGTCCTCTAGTAACTAGTATATATCGTGGAAGTGGCATAGACAGTCGACTGCCGATGAAGAGACTCACACGTTTCCCAATACAGGCAGTCTATGGTACGTTAGGTACTATATGAAATAAAATAATGAAACATGTATATAAATTATACTAATTGACTTCAATGTACCATTGATACTACAGTATACAGCACGCGAGCATGTTCCCGCCCTCGATGGCGAGTCGTCCCGCTCGATCCTTCCGAGAGAACAAGGGCTGTACAGTGTGTGAGAGTCTCTGACGCATATGGCGCTAGTCTTTCTGGGACGTGACGACGACGTGTTGCTTTTTAAAAATAAAACAGAGTAGAGAATGGTTACATATTTCTCTGCTGCTGCTGCTCCAGTAGCAATCAATTGATTGATGGCTTCATGGTGGTATCATTGTGAAGAAGAAGAGGGTGGTTGTGGTGGCATCATCATACCTCCTTGCATGCCTGCAGCCTGTGGGAACATACTACTCATCTTCTCAAATACTCGCATCACTTCTTCATCATTCTGATACTGGAAGATGGCCATTGGATTCTTGGTGCATTCTGCTATTGCTGCCATGACATTTGGCTTGGTCATGGATGTGGCAAGGTCTGGATCAGACATGACTTTGGAGACAAAGTCTTCTGGTGTCATGCCAAGGGCATCAAACTGTTCTTGCATCTTCTCAGGGCTCATGTCAGCATCCTGCATGAGATCTTGTACTGCCTGAGGGGCTCCAGCGCCCATTTGCTGTGAAAGCATGCCCTCCAACTGTGACCTGTACTCTGGGGAATTGAGCATCCACTCAAAGGTCTCTGGGTTTCTCATTGGCTCTGGTAGATACGGATAGAGCATCTTTTGCATTTCTGGATTCTTCAACATATCTAACATGCTTCCTGCAGAGGAGCCTGCGTCGGCAGCTCCTGAAGGAGGAGGTGGTGGAGGTGGTGGTGGCGGTGGTGGAGCAGCGCTGCTGAAAGTTCCAGAGCTACTGCTTGTGCTGGTGGATGCCGATTCCTTTTCCACATCTACGTCAACAAAGGCACTCTTTTTCTTTGGAGGTGTACTGGAAGGAGTCTCTGGCTTCACCTCTGGTGTAATGACTTCTCTCTTCTCAGTAGGAGCCTCCTGGGCAGGGGCTGCCGTGGTATCCACTGTCGCAGGTGGTGGTGGAAATCCTGCACCGAATGGATTGGCACCTGGTGCACCGAATGGATTGGCACCTGGCGCACCGAATGGGCTGCTACCAGGCATGCCAAATGGATTTGCCCCTCCTGCTGGAGCACCAGCCTGTTTCATCATCTGTTTCATCATCTGCTGCATTGCCATCTCTTGCATCTTCTGTGGACCTCCTTTGACAAACTCCATTGCAGTTGAAACTACATTTGCAAGCAACACACCCACTCCAATCCATACCAGGGGAGGGATACCGGACCAGAAGGACGTCGCTGGTGGTGCCTGTGCCTCCTTGGCTACAGGTGGAGGAGCCACCACAGAGACCTCCGGATCCACTTCAGAAGACGGCTGGAAATATGAAGGAATATCATCTGTAACAGACGTATCATCCGCCTTGGCCCCTGCAGGTGATACAACGACGCACATGTATGTGAGAGACAGGAAAAGCCGACTCATATTTTTCATCTCTCTTTACAAGAGGTACCCTGCTGTGATGGATAGATGATACAGTAGAATATACATAGAATGGAAATTCACGTACGTGGACGGACGAGACGTCTACTTTGAGTTGAACGGACAGGGACAATGCAGATGCCCCTGCCCACCAAGGCATTGGTGGTATGATACAGGTTCATGTTTCTGAATTACTAGTATTCTATGTAAAACTGTATATTTATTTATACGATTGTATTGGGTGTCTCTGAACGGATCGATTCTTCAATTCCATTGAAGAATGCTGAGCCATTCTCCTTGTCCTTCAAGGCTTGTCCTTGTCCTACGTACGTACGTAGGAGGAGGGGTATACGTTGCCATTCATGGGTTGATTTCATGGTACTCGTGATCATACTATGGATGAGAGGTGACGAGTGTAACAATCCCATTTAAAAAAAAACAGTATGCATGATGGTACACTATAAGAGCACAGGCTATTGACGGGTCTGAATGAGTAGATGATTGAGATTCAGTATTGCTATGCCACTGCTACTGTCCCTGGCACTGGCACTTTGGTACTGCATACGCCTCTTTCAGCAATGTCTCCTTGACACACAAAATCAATGACTCTCATGCATCCGGCATCTTCATGATTCAAAAAATGGCAGTGAGTCACAGCATACCCAGAATATGGGCCTGGCTGGAATCGAAGCTGTATTTTCCCAGTCATCTGTGGGATGAGCAATGTGTCATGGTAGTCTCCTGCTTCAAAATAGTTTCCCTCCCAGGTGGTATTGGGTAGTAATGCTGGAAGGGTTTGTATCTGGAAAGGATTGATGTGAACATGCAGAGGATGCGCCAGAGTTCCCCCCATCCTGTTCCATCCAACAACTTTCCCAATTTCTAGTTTGAATGGGTTGGGATCTGGGAAGGAGAAGGCTTCTCCACCGATGGTGCATCCAGATGGATTTCTATCGAAATTGGGTATTGGATCCAGGACCAACGAAGACAATGCATTATTCTTTACTAGGTTTGGGTTTCGGAGGTCAGCTGCGTATGCTGGTCTCAATGGTGTGCACTGCTTTTCCTTCAAGGATGTTGCGGTCGTCGTGCTCTCCTCAATTTCAATAGTGGCTATTTTTTGGTTGAAAGCTTTGGCTGATCCTTGTAGCGCTGTGGGAATATCTCCGAAAGGATAGCTGCTGTTACTGGTGACCAAGTCAAACTGTGTCCCCACTTGACCCTGGCATTTCATAACGATTTCAGCTCTCGCCCCACTCGGTAAGAATACATAGCTCACCTTTCTTGGCACTTCCATGAGGTATACTCCATCTTTGGAGTAAAGCATCATCTCACATGCATCAGTTGGCTCTCCAGTTGCTGGATTTTTTATTTGCATCATAGCCGAGCCTGTGTATCCACCAACAATGAACCTAAATCGTTGGTACTCGCCACTTCCCATCATGATCTTTGGTTGCCAACCTCCATTTACAAATATCAAGTCTTGGGACACCCCAGAGCCCTCCAACGCATTTGGTGAGTTGGCAGTATTGTTGCAACATATCCTGCTGCCCCCAGCCAGGGAAACCTCTTGATAATTTGCATCATACCATTCAGTCTGGCCCTCTCCAGGGGTCATTTGCTCAAAGCTATACGTCACCATGTGCATAATCCGATCCTTCATACTTGACAGCGCCTCTCGAAAGTCTTTGCACCCATTCTCATCAGGAAGCCAGAGCTCTCCGTCATCTTCAACTAGAATTGTCCCTTGGGCTCCCATAGTCTGCGTAGAAGTAGATCCATGTTTATGTGGATGGTACCAGTGAATTCCAGGAAGGTGATCATCTGACAAGCGGCCATAGAATATATTTGACTCTCCTGGGGAATTTATGTCATCTTGTGAGCGGCCTTTGAGTACCATGAAAATATTATCACCTCCCTTGTACGTCTGAGCATCGTCTTGTGAAGATACCCCGCTCCATTCATGAATCCCATGGACGTGGAAATTTGTATTCGAGATCCCCTGTTGGTTTTCACTAAAGTTGCCGGTTCCCGGTGGCGTTTCAACCAAATCATTGGTCAAGCTTACAGAGTACTCTTCCCCTCTAGTCAATTTCAGGAGAGGTCCAATAGAAGAAAATACTTTATTCTTGGCATCATAATACGTGCCGCCGTTCACTTGCATCAGCTTCTGACCTCTTACTTCAGCAACCAGGGTAGCAGGAGTGAGAACCAGTTCCAGGTTCGGGGACCCATTGGCAAAGTCTCGACTCACCTGCAAGTCATCAAGCAAGGTACCTTCTGATCCCATGTTTATCACAGGAAGATTTGTCTGATTGTTGATGGCAACATCTAACAAGAGTTCAGACCGGGATAAAGTGGGGCTGACTTGCCCGACCTCTTGTCCAGATACCAGGACAAATAGCAAAGCTGCCGTTACTGTGATTACAACGTGTAAATCCATGTTTCACATACACATAATTATATTATTTTCGTGTCATGATGACCAGATACAGTCTTTCTTTGAATACAATATGAGACGTCACTATGATGTCACAATGACGTCACTCCTCAGTCTGGGAGTCCCGGATGGATACAGAGATAGTTGTATTCAACGTTTCTCATGTATACCATGCATTTTTCTGATTGTATTTTAATTATGTACAGAAGATTGACTGTACAGCGACTCTTGTGTGCTGTTTGCACACTTTTGGTGTCACATGCCTCTGTTGTCCTTGCGCAGGGAGACGGCTGCCCGAAAGGGGCAGGCACTCTACCACTTGACGATCCAACAGCTCAGCAAATTGCCTTGTTATTAGGAGGAAAGTGGTATAATCCTGAGGATCATCCTGCATGCGATTCTCTCCCAACGTCTGAATTCTTGGACTCGATAAATATGACCAAGGCGTGTGTTGATCCACCCTATGCAATGGATTCTGCTCCACAGGGAACCAGCCAGACATTCTTCGTCTCATTTGATGGAACTGTACCTTGTTCACAGAAAGGAAAAGAGACTCTACTCAAGGAGAATCCTGATATTCCTTTCACCCTTCAGTTTGAGGCAGAGGCCACATATCCTTCTCCAGGCAGTGGCGATGGAAAGTTGCAAGGCGAGCTCGTCGGGCCTGCAAACAAGCCAGAGGATTGGAGTATATCAGGACCAATCAAAGATTCAGGTACTTGTCCGGAAGGTACGACGAAAGGGACGGCAGACAATTCAAATGCCATGGCCATTGCCAAAGGTGCTGCCTCAGCATACTACAAGCCAGAGGAGCATGAGACATGCGGGTCCCAGCCTACGGAGAATTTCCTTTCTTCAATCAACATCACAAATGTGTGCGTGTCCCCAGACGGCAGCCAGTCAGTGAATTTCGATGTAACAATGCCATGCACAGATGAGGGCAAGAAGGAACTTCTGGCAGAGAAGCCATATGCATTCACATTCCTATTTGAAGCGACTGGCGATGCAGAGGGCAATCCTATATCAGCTTCAATTGTTGGTGGAGATGGAAAGCTGGCACCTCAATTCACGTGTCCAGGCGACACGTGTACATTCAGTACCGCCAGTACTGTTCCAGGGTCACCAGAACAGGAGCCATCTTCTGCTGGTGGCCAAATGGTGTTCTTGTCTGTTCTTGCATGCATCGTGTTATTGGTGATGTAAAACTCTGCTTTATAAATCTCTTCGATCAATTACATATTGATTACATGTGCATATTGAAATGAAAAGGATCCCGTACTATGGGATATCCATACTACAGCCGAGTTCCTTACTTCTATATGATGAGAGTTGTCAGCACCCCAACCAAGAAGGATATTGGTAGGACCAATACGGAAGAAATTCCATTCGTTTGTTTCAAGGCATCTTGGGCATCGGTGATTGTTTTCAAAACAACTTCTTTGTTTATGTTGAAGGACTGGGTTGGATCCTGAAAGAGCTGGCAAGCACAGAAGATCTTCCCATCTGCATCATCTGCATCATCTGAGACAAGCATTCCCACATTCGTTTGGTTCGTATACTTGTATGTTGGGGTTGTCCCACATCCCTCTGGGCGATTAGGAAGTACTGGCGAACAATAGTAGAACATCTTCTCTGGGCCACAGCAGAGCTGCGAAGCGTCTTTGTAATATTCCGTCCAACCATTCTCAGCCGTCTCAGCCTCCTCACGCGTTTTGTTCAAAGAAGCTGAAACACTCATGCTTACCTGTCCCGGAACTGCGGTAGGCTTTCCATACCAGGTACCAACGACAATCGATTCGACTGGTTCTACAGGATCCAACTTGTAGCAGTATATTCCTGGTTGTGTTCCATACAAGTAAGTCGTGTAAATATTCTCAATCAGGCCATTTTTTCCTTTAGAATTGTACGCATTGTAGGCTTCCTCCAACCTAGCAAAGCATAGGTCCTGTGTAGGATCGTTCTGGGCAAGCGTTTGTAGTGTACCACCTGCAAAAGCCACCATCACCCAAAAGATGAACGTCATTTCAGAATCGATTCGTACACACGTGCAATGGTAAAATATTCGTTTTATTTTCGTGTCTGTAAGGCATCCTCAATTCACATTACTACAGTAATGTGAATTTCACCGTGAAAGGTAGCACGTTACTCTGATGTCACTCTGACGTCATAATGACGTCTAGACAACACCATAATCTTCTGATTCGCTTTTACGCTTCATTCACACGATCAATGCTACTACTAGAATTCTTTTTTAAAGATTTGTATTTATACGTCATGAAATACGAAGCATCTTTGATTGCGGCTGTATTGGTGGCCCTTCTTGCCCAGGGTCTCTGCCAAACGGCTTCTGACGAGGGAATCACCGAGGATGAATTCGTGAAGGGTGCACCTGCCTATGTGAGCTACTATGGTGATACAAAATGTACAAATATCATATCCAGTTCAGCAGGAAAGTCTGCCATGGATATTAGCGTGCCAAATTACGTTTGCGACTCTCTCCAGGTGCCAGGAACGTGGCAAAATCCGGGTGCCAACTCGGAAGAGTATGACCTGGCCATCATTGGAGGAGGGGCTTCCGGAGTGTACATGGCAAATCGTCTCATTCAAGTGTTTGAAGAAAACAACCAGCCCATTCCAAAGATTGCTTTGCTTGAGAGAACACAATGGATTGGAGGAAGATTGATGAGTGCTCGATCTGCAGGTGCTCTGGGATTGGCTGTGAATGGGAACGACAAAGCGAGCATCGGCTTTCCTCCTCAAGAATATGGTGGTATGAGAATCGATCCTTATAGATATCGACTTGTTTTTGATAAAATCATCGAGACAGGTAAAGCTCTATATGGAGATGACAATTGCCTGAGTGTGTCAGAGTGTACTGAGGAATCAGAGAATTGCTGTCCAGATATGCTGTATCGAATGGAGGTGGGCAATATTCGTTATGCTACAACAAGAAGTGATCTGGGTATTTTGGGGAATTCTAGTGTTACTACACCTTCTCAGGTGTACTCTGTGGGTGATGGTGACCTCAAAGATCGAGCCAATGTTGGTATCCTTGAGGAATCCATTGTATCTGGTAAAGGCTCGCCATATGATAATTGTATCCAACTTCCCTTGGTGGCAGATAAATATGCACAAAGTATTGAGAATTCACCAGTATTGTGGAAGGATTTGGTGGTAGAGATGTGTGACAACTGCAAGCAAGCAATGCCTGGTGCATGTGATTTGTGCGCAAAGTTCCCAGGTGACTCAAAGATCACTGCCCCCATCTCATGTCTGGGCTACGATTTTCCAGTTGATAGCTTTCCTTCTACAGCTATGCTAGGTTTGCTAAAAGAGGTGACGAACGCTGATCTTGGAACACATCTGTATTTGGTCAGAGAGGGTTTGCAGAGATTCTTGCAAGGTCTTTTGTTCAAAAACGACACAATCCAGGTGGCCCCCATTTTCAACAAACAATTGACTTCGATTGGTCTGGAGACAGGAGTTGATGCTCAGGCCCTCAGTGCCAAGCAGGTGGAATCAATCGATTATGACAAGCCAATGAAACCTGAAATTCCTTCCCCAACAACTCTATCTCTTGGATTTGCTGATGGGAGCGTGGTGAGGGCAAAGTCAGCAGTGCTTACAATGCTTCCATTTGATCTCCTGCAGATTGATGGACTCGAACCATGGAATGAAACGCTGTACGAGATCATCAGTCCTGGTCAAGCAGTCAAACTTGTGTTGGGCTGGGAAAATGCAGAGGATGCCCCTGAAGCAAGACTTGGTATTTCTTCTTGTGTCTCTGGTTCTTGTCAGCGAATCATTTTGGATGGAAATGCTACTGATAATTGGATGGTTCGCCAATTGTGGCTTTGGGGTCCAAAGACAGTGATGATTTACGGTGTTGCACCCGGGAATCTTACTGATACAAACAAGTATCCAGCAAATAATATGATAAACTATGCAAGTTCAGCTGGTATGGATGCCATGGTTAAGAAGGTAATGGATCAGATTATTGAAGCAACTGGTGCTGATATCCCAATGCCAACCTGGGCAAGAATCAAACCTTGGCCTCGTGGTAATGTTAATCCAAATTGGCAGCGAGGGGTTGAATTTGAAAATGCTGCTACATATTTGGAAAGGCCTTTGGGAGGAGAAGTGCCTGTGTTTTATGCTAATTCAGAGTCTGCACCTCGAGGTGAAATGCATGGGTGGGTTCAAGGCGGTTGGGAGATGGTTGAAGACAGTTTACCCGAGCTTGCCAAGTATCTCGGATTGACGAAGGACATTGAAAGATACGATCCAAAAAATTACGAACAGCCCATCAAGTCTGGGAATAGTGCACCTGGAGAAAGTCCATCAAGTCAAACATCAAATGCATTGCAAGCATCAGCCAGCATTGTAGCACTCCTTGGTGTGCTCTGCATGATTTTTTAATTGAGTAATTTACATAAACAGAGTGTGATAACTGTGACAATGTGCAGTTTGTTCGTCAGGAGGCGATTCTTCTGAGAAGAATTCTAATATACTACTATTACTACTGCATTAAATGCAAATATGTAAAACCATCAGCATCTGCCACAGTATACCCACCACTTGATGTGATACAAGTCCCCACCTTTTGCAAATTCTGTGGCAATACAAATCGACAGAACAATGCAGCAGTGTCTTATCAATCGATCAATCCATCATGATGATATCATCGATGTCATCACAGGTGATGACCTCGAGGTGAGCTCATATCGTCATAATGACGTCAGGCCGAGAATGCGCCAGTATACGATATGGCAATCTTTAGGTAGGATACGTAAAATTACATGCAGTATAAATAGAGAAATGGCGTATCTTTCTATTCTTCTTCTTCCACTCGTGCTTGGCACGGCGCTATCGTTGGACAATGTTGGTGGTCCAGCAGCTCTCAACTTTGGTGTGCAGTCGGACAATATGGCTGGGATTTTCCTACCATCTGGTTTCATCACGACTGAAATTCAGGGTAAAGGATTTCGTGGGACCTACGGTCGCTACACGAACTGGTCTTGTACTGGAGCAAACTCGTATGAAGCTATTGGGTTTGAGCAAACCATCGACTTCCCATCTGGAGGAACCAAGGTTGACAGGTTCTGCGAGGTTGGTAGAGTTTCCGAAGATGGTACCTACTTTCAAAGAAAAGTTACGAAAAATGTGGATTCTTGCACTGACAGCGAGCTTTCTGCAGACAGTACAAGGCTGATTATTACCGATTCTGGAATCTTAAACCTGACGAGTGGTGTGGCCGAAAATGTGTGTTCCAGAGGTGGTCCTGTCGTTGGATTGGATACCTCAGACGGACCAGGATTAAATCTGACAATTGCGGAAAATAAGGTAGGAGAGAGCCTGGAAGACTTTGTGTTCAACATTACTGGTGGTTCAAAGGAATTCAAAGGAGATGAGACACCATCTAATTTTCAGGGTATTTTCCTCGTAGACAACAAAAAAGAGTATGGAGTGAAGATTCAAAAGGATGGAAACTACTATTCAGAAGTTATTTTGGGAAGGGGAGCTGAAAACCCAGTCTTTACAGTAATGTTCAACAATTACGCAAGTGTACAATGCTGGGGCAATGGTCTGTACTCTGCAGATTTGAATGCGCACAGTTTGGATGAGAATGTAGTAAATGTTTTTGATTTGAGAATATGTTCTTCAGGAAAGATAACAGACACGGGGAATTTGATCATTACGAATGACCAGAAATGTACCGTTGATATCAACCAACCTAATACAGCATTGCTCACAAAGTATCTGCCAGAAAAGGATGCTACATACTGTATGGACCCAACGCCAGGATTGACACCAATTTGTTTCTTGAATACCGAGCAAGTGTCCGTGGATAATGCCATGGCTACAAAGGCTGCCAAGAAGGTAGCCAGTGCATGGTACAATCCAGAAGATCACAAAACATGTGGGGAGGCACCACTCTCTGATTTCTTGGACACTGTTCAAGTAAAAAAGGCATGCGTCAACAGCACAACGGGGGATGTTCTTGTGTACTTCCAGGGTACCGTTCCATGCACAGAAGGAGGCAAGGCTGAGATTTTGAATGCCAGTCCAAATCTTCCACTCACCCTTGACTTTTCTGCATATGAAGGATCTTTGTATCCAGAGTTTCCATCAGGTTCTCTATATGGTCCAGAAGGCGCCCAAGTAATGACGATTGAGTCTGATGGTACCTCCAAGCCGAGCCCAGGAAATGCTTACCCCTCTTCTTCTTCTTCTTCTTCTTCTTCTTCTTCTTCTTTTATGGTATCCATACACTCTGTATTTCTCGTGACACTATTGTCAATTTGCATCAGGTGCCTTGTGTAATCCCTTGCCTACACATGGTGTATGCATGTTGAGTACAGTACTGTAATTGTATACTTTCACCGGCCCTATATGTAAAAAAAGGACATTGTCCCCCTCTTCCGAACGTATTGAGTCGCTCTGTGGTGAAAATGTGCCACTGGGGTGTCACTGTGTCCATCAGGTCATGACCCAAGCAAGGAGCCATATGTAGCCTCTTGTAGACCGTATAACTCACGTGTATTGCTTGCAAGCATGTATGGTCATTATTGAGAAAAATGAGTTACAAGATGGAAAGAAAAAGTAAATTTTGAATCTTTAGTTAGTAGACATACTCATTCTTTCATCCACGTGAACTGCTACTGTTGACTCAAAGGGTACATGTACCTGTACCCTGTACAGGTAAAAAGGGTACCCATCATTCATTCAGAAATTCTATGTCAGGTCGAAGAAATCACTCTTCAGAGGACTCTCTGAGTTTTCTCATTTCTTTTTCAAGTTCATCAATCTTCCTCATGCTCTTCTGTAGCAGAATCTGCAGCTCGATGTTACATGATTCATAAGAGTTGCATTTTTCTTTCAAAACCTCAATCTCTTTTCTCTTTTTGGCACGGTATTTACGAGCTGATGCATTATTTGCCATTCTAGTCTCATGTGGTGTAGGCATGGAAGCACTCTTCTGGAGCAAGGAGCTGGGACCGTTTGGGCAAGAACCAGCAAACATATCAAATTCGATAGGGGAAAGGTCTCTCATCGATACTTCGACATCAAAAGGTGCAGAAAGATTCTTTCTGAAAATATTAGTAGTATCGTCACCTGAAGAACCTGTCCCAAACTCCAAGTCGCCACCAAGGTTGGACTCTGATTTCATCTTCCCCAAGGATATATAGTAGGCTAGTAGGCGTGGCGCCTTGTTTGCACTACAAGTACAACTATAGTATTTTTATAGTATGTAATAATATGTATTGAGATGTACTAAAAACAATGTGCTCTAGGGGATGTGTCTGACACGTGTGTGACATGAGGCTGCTCTTCATTGAGTCCCGTCCGTGCACGTCACGTGACGGGAACAGCCGCGCGGCTGACATATCAGTAGAGTAGAGGTCCATTGCGTCAGTGGTATTGTGGCTGTATGTCGTACAACACGTATTCTATCGTCTATGATATTTTACATAGAATCATCATGCTGCAGTGCTTGAAAAAATAAAAGAAAAAAGGTGCCACCTACAAGAGCACACTGGCTGTGGCTCCCAAGACGAGCATGACAACACCTGCTGGTACCATGGCACCGGACGAACTTCCCTCACCACTTGGTGAGGGCGTAGTGGAACCAATGTCTAATGGCACAAATGCTTCCGGAGCGATGGCTTTTTCTTCTTCCACTACCTCCTCCTTGACCTCCTCCACTGGTGGAGATGGAGTTGGCTCTTCCTTGACCTCCTCCTCCACTGGTGGAGATGGAGTTGGAGTTGGAGATGGAGATGGAGATGGAGTTGGAGTTGGAGTTGGAGATGGAGTTGGCTCTGGCTGAACAGGAGGTGGATTCTCTGGTGGATTTGGTTCGGCAATATCTGATTTATCGATGCATGCTCCATATGGCTGATTGATGACACTGTATACACTCGATGTTGACAAATCTTCAAAGCTGAGCTTGACTGAACCTCCTTCGACATACGCATCCTTTCCCTTGCATTTCGTGCATCCGTATTTACCATTTTCTTCGTATTGGTATTCTGTATATGCGCACGTGTTTTGGGGATCGTCAAAACCACACCCCAGTGTACAGCATGCAAAGCAGGCCCACTGTCGGGAGATCAATTCCCTCTTTGCAGAAGTATCATTTCGTATCACATAGATAGGAACTGGAAAGTATACATCAACCTGTCCGCATGGGTAATCCGTCGCTTTTCCTGGCTTTGGCACAAAAGGAGTGCACCCAACACAGCTTGATCCATCACAGCCGGCTGGTCTCTCTGTTGGCAGTTCCTGTGCGAGAGTACCAGATGCCAGTGCCATGACGACGCATACTGTGGTAATTATATTCATGTACATATTGATTCCAGAGATGTACAAGGTGATTGGAAAATGAGCAAGGCCAGTCGTCGTGAGACACTCGAGTAGATGCGTTGCAGATCCTCGAAAGATCCTTTCAGAGATGGTCAATCCACGGGCCAGTGGAACACTTTAGCGTGCAAAGATTAATCTTTATCTTTGAAATACGTAAAAATAGTAAAGTAGAGACAATGTGATGATACCATGATGTCTAACGCGGTTGCCCACATCCCTGGCTGGGATGGGGCAGGGTCTCCCTGAGGCATCAACTCTCTCTCTCTCTCTCTGTGTGTGTGTGTGTGTGTGTGCTAGAGTTGATGTGCCTTTCACTCAACATGGTGTAGCATGTTGCCAAAATCAGATCCTGGTGTTGCTGTACATCGTAAGTATTCATCACTGGGACCAACATGGTCCTCATCTGCTAAAACTTCCTCTGCCATCTCAGAGGCAAGACAATATGTATTGTAATACTCGTTGGCCATTGGTTCATCCAGCCAGACGTCTTGCATTCTTTCAGGACCACGAGAAGGAGGTCGCTTAGGTTTTCTTGCCACATATACAATGTCTTCCTGTTGTTCTTCTTGTTGCGCAGTGTCGAGTACGCGTGGCTCTTGATCATGTTTTGGTATGTTCTTCTGTTGTGTTGTAACATCATGCAATTTCATTCTCAAGATGTTATATCTATCGCCGAGATATGAAGCAACAGGACCCTGATGTAATTGTTCTGAAATATCAAGTATCATTGTCCAGACATTGTGGATGACTGTCCACGATCCCAAGTGCAATCCATGAGCCTTTCTCCGTTGTTTTCTGCTACCAAAAGGTATCTCATGTTCTCTCTCCCACTGTCTTTTGACCACAAGCAAGGGATAATCCATCATTGTTTCTAAAAGAGGGCATCCGTGTATGATTCCTGTGCGGGATAGTCTGGAAAGCTTTCCTGTATCACTCGCAACATCTTCCCTCACGTGGCTCATGGCATGTGCCATGGAGAGTAAACCACGGAAGAATTTCTTCAGTGCCTGATCAACACGAGAAGAATCAGATACATGTTCTAAGGCTTTCAGTGACGATTCTTTATGAACTTGCCAGTCTTTTGCAATCCATGACAATAACAGCAGTAGAGGCATCAGGATATCAGATACCATCAAGTCAATGCATGCTGGATGATGCGATTGCTTCAACAGCGGACGACAACGACCAACAAGAGACGCTATCCTCCCAATAACGTCTAACACTACAATATACCCATATGATCTACTCAATGTGCTCCTGAGATTATCAGCACATTTTGCATGCTCTAGCTTCCCTTGCATAAGCAACAGCAGAGATTGAACCATCATGATAAGTGCATGAGGGGGGTCCTGAAACACTTTGGATTGTTGTATAGTCAACTCTTCAACCTTTTTTGACTTCCCAAACACGGGCTTTCCGTTGGCAGCGGATTTACGAATCTTTTGCAACCGTCTATTCAAATATTCCTCAATGATACTTGACCCACCGCTCCATACCTCGAGCACAGAATCAATATCAATTTGCAGGTATAGCATGGCAACTATTACCAAGCATGTATTCCCAAGAATAGTTTCAACTTCCTGCATGCCATTTTTTCCCTTTTGTTTCTTCAACTTCACATCCCCTTGAAGAGTCTTGTGCAGAAACATGGCCATATTCTCATCAGCAGATGGAAAAGGCTCTCGAGCAGTCGCTGACCTGATGTAATAAAACAGAGATCGGAATGGATCCTCTGCTACACTACAAAGCACTGCCAACTGGTTGTAAGAATTCCCCATGATTGGCCACAACTGAACTGCATTGACATATGCATCCCTACTCTCAGATACATCTTTCCGAGAAAACGAGACGTGCTGTATTTTATATCGATACAAGTCTCCTATATATACATAACATCGCGACATGGTAACGTCAATGTCCCCATTGGGCCCTGGATTAGATGCCTTGATCACATGTACACGTTCCAGCAGATGGACATACCAGGCCACAGCTTGTTCAATAAATTCTGAAAAGCCATCCACCACTCGTTTCCTATTCATTCTAAATTCAGTAATAGGAACGTAGAAGCCATGTTTCCATATAGCACGTTCAATTTTCCCAGCATTTTCATGATTCCCTCGAATGTATACTTCGAGCAGGGTTACACTGGATGTTAGAAATCCCTCTCGGCACTCCACAGTTTCAGGGTCCAGAGGACCACGTGCTTTTGCACATAGTTTCAACTTCATCTGCTGATCCAACCACACTGATTCCTCAGCAGGAGGATCAGAGGAGGTTGCTCTTTCTTTTGCAGCCATCTCGTCCCAATCTTATTCCTTCCACTCGCTCCTTCGTCAGAACAGTGGGTGGGTAAATCTCAAGAAAGATTCTATTAATCACATATATGCTGGTGTATCTTGCCTACATCGTTATAGCAGGATTTCAAAGCACCCTTGGGTAAGGTGTCAGTCGACCATGGTATTCAGCGACATAGAATATCATCATCATACGAATACGTGCATACATGAAGTAAAAGTATCATGAAAGATTTTTTTGAATGGTCGCTGGTTTGGAATGTGCATAAATTTATTTAAATACGAGCGAGTGTCTAGAAAAAAGTTATATAGATAATCCGATAGGAATTTTTTTAGTTTCGCCTCCGTCGATCGATAATAATGGACAAACAGCGCGCAGGTTCACGGAACATTTATAATTTATAGAAAGTATAACAAAAATGGTATGTTTGACAATCTCCTGAAAACACGCTGGGAGATGACTGGCTGTGCTCTCATGTCTGTCGCCTGCAAAGTGACGGCGACGGCGATGTTCTTCTTTAGAACGACGTTGGCTCTAGAGAATATGAGGCACAGTTAGCAAATATTCTCTCATACATTTCTCATGATTTTTTTGACGGATTGACACTTTTCTGGAGACACACGAGGAAAAGAAGCCTTTACTTGTGTCCTGGGATGCCTGGCTGCTCCGTCCCCAGAACGAATTCATACGTGCTCGTCTCTCATATATCGTATTATATATTTGTAGGGAGTTGATCTTATTGCTGGAGGTCGTAATAAAAAGACCAAGAGGGTCGCACCAAAGAGTGACAACCCATACTTGAAGCTCTTGGTCAAGCTTTACCGCTTCTTGGAGCGTCGTACCGAGTGCAAATTCAACAAGGTTGTGCTCAAGCGCTTGTTTATGTCTAAAATTCACAACCCACCATTGTCCTTGTCCAAATTGATTCAGTTCATGGCCGGAAAGGAAGACAAGATTGCTGTGTTGGTAGGTACTGTGACTGACGACGTCCGTATCACAGAGGTGCCAAAGTTGAGAATCTGTGCCCTCCGTGTTACTGAGACTGCTCGTGCCAGAATCTTGAAGGCTGGGGGAGAGATTATTACCTTTGATCAGCTTGCACTCATTGCCCCAACTGGATCCAACACTGTGCTTCTCCGTGGTCCAAAGAACAGCCGTGAGGCTGTCAAGCACTTTGGAGCTGCTGGTGTGCCAAACTCATCTGCCAAGCCATATGTTCGTAGCAAGGGACGCAAATTCGAGCGTGCTCGTGGTAGACGTAGTTCCAGAGGATACAAAAACTAGATTCAATAGTGTATTTTCTTCATATGTAAATAGTGGACGTATACTGTGTGTGTTTACACAAATAATATATAAATCTATATGATGTTCAACGAGGAATGACCACCTAGTTCATGTTTCTGATCAAGTTGTTGATCAAGTGCTCACGGTTACCAGCTTGTCCTCCCTCAATGAAGTGCAATCTCTTCTTATCAATACCGCCCTTTGGAGATGACAATCTAAATGGCCACAAAAAGTTATTTGCCTGTTTGAAGTTTGGTCCTACGGTATAAATTTCGTGGATCAAATCTTCCACGCAGATGAGACCTTGAGCTCCAAGAGCCTGCTCCACAATGCTATTGTCGGTGAGAGCAATGCGGTCCTTTCCAACCTTTCCGAATCCACGCTTGTATACGAGTTCCTTGACAGTCTTGAGGTTTGGATATCCGTATGCAACGTATGGCTCAACCTTTTGAAGCATGTTAAGGGTGGCCTTGTTCACCTTCAAGAAAACTCCAGAGTTGATGCGGCGGAGACGCAACAACTGAAGAATCTTCTTGGTCTTTGGAGCCATATCATTCAAACCTCTGATACGGACAACGAGCAACAATTTTGCCTCTGGCTCAACAAAGAATCCACCGCTTGCCTTTCCGGCACGGCGAAGTCTAATCAAGTCAGCCTCCTGCTGTCTGTACTCGGCGACATACTTCTCGGCTCTTTTGAAAATCTCCTTGCGTTGAGATCTGGACTTGGATGTAGCCTACAACATATAAAAGAATGATAAGAATACCCATTCGTAGCCATGCATGGATCAAAATCATCGTCTGAAGTGGCATTAGGGAAGGCTTCGCCGCCAAGCCCCATGTGCCACGCATATCAGTCTTCTCCACCATTCCACACCAAATAGAATGCATATAAGCATAACTTTGTGTGTAATTAATGGATTTCCTATATCTCATCAACCATGAAACCGCCAAACATACCTCAGCAGCGGCTGCAGCCTTTTTCGCGGCCCATTGTTCGTCTCTTTTGCGCTTGCGCAACACGGTTTCTGGAACAGCTGGTGCCATTTTTATATTATAGAATGGATAATTTATTATTCAAAGTATTCAAATAATGACGTTCCTTCTGTCATGACTTTGGTATCTATTGTCAGGCACGGCTCAGGATGTACTGGTTTCAGCATTCCCATGATGGTTGCCAAGAATTCTTACAACGATCCTGTCGCACAAAAGCATGATCAGACACCATGTAATGCTGTCACCTGTGTCGAAATCACTTCCCTGATATGAATACACACGCACGCAGGGTTCGGGTGGAGGAGATTCACGGATGTCAAGCTGCTGGTTAACACTCAATGCTCTTGGGGCCTCAAAGAGGTGTGAGATTCATTGAGTCTCGAATAATGTCGACATTGGTTCCTCTAACAGTCTCTCATCAAATCTAACCATGTCTGACATGATTGACGTCGCTCAGTGACTTCAGAAGAGGGATGGCAGGATATAATTTTTGAAACCATCACGGTCAACAAAGCCACTAGAGAAATGAAGAGATGTGCGCAGGAGCAGCACATGTGCATTATTGAGCTGTTAGGAGCTTTTTCCAAGAAATATTGACGCCATTGCAGACAGCCAGATGTATTGCTCAATCGTACCCATTCTACCCAGACGTCTATCAACTGGCAACCATGGTCGAACAAGAGGAGAGAGATAAAAAGCAACCTCAGCCGATGCCTGGCCAATGATCCTAGGCCAATAGAAACTCCTTCCTGAGTAATGCTGACAATGCTTCCAAAACGTCTGAAACCAACACAAATGTGTACATGATTGTGAACAAAATTTCCATCATCCCTAGTCAGGAACCAAGACAAGACAGACACAAGAATGAATACGCTGATAACATGCCCAATCGTCTAGTAGAAATTGATTGTATATTGAAAATCAAGCATGTCAATCTAACGATACAAGAGGGCATTTCTGAAGAGATTGTTGTTGTTGTTGTTTGCACGACCTCTTCAACTCGAAAAAAAACTTGCAAAGTAACTTGCCTGATATACATCTTCGAATTTTCAGTATGCTGTGTTCTATAACGGGTGCTGTGGCCAAGGAGCCTGTGATATCCGTCAAGTCTGGGCACGTGTATGAAAAGAAATTGGTGGCGAAAGTAATCAAAGACACTGGTCTCTGTCCAATGACAAACGAGCCCTTGTCCATGGATGATCTTATAGATATTAAAAATGGTCATATTAATGCGGTAAAGTCCGAGACAGCGACCTCTGTGCCTGGTTTACTAACTCTCTTGCAGAACGAATGGGATGCTGTGGCACTGGAGTTATTTCAGGTGAAAAAGACGTTGCAGGAAACGAGGCAAGAGTTGAGCCATGCATTATATCAGCATGATGCTGCGACTAGAGTGATTGCTCGACTAATACGGGAGCGGGATGAGTATAGAACTAGGATGGAAGAACATGCAAAGGAGCCTAAAGAGCCGGTTGAGGAAGAGGCACCCAGAAAGAAAAAGGCCAAGAAAGCGTTGGATGATTACGTACTTGACAAAATGACAAATACAAGTAAAGAGTTGAGCGGTCGCAGGAAAAAGAGGGAGATATCACCGAATGTGGCAACTGTAGAGGATATCACAGGGTTTGAAGCTCGAGGGGCATTTCCTGTCCATGCAACAAGGAAGGGAGGTATTCTTTGTGTTGAGCCTTGCCCTAGATGGTCTACAAAACAACATCCTTCCATTACATTGACAGGTGGGGGAGATTCAACAGTACATGTGGTAGACTGTGATACATCCTCCTCTCTGGTGTCCCTCAAGGGTCATACAAAGAAAGTAAACAGCGTGGCATGTGTTGGGGACGATACACAAAAGAGAGTTCTGAGTGGTAGTGCTGACGGAACAGTTCGTGTATGGAATGTTGACTATGAGGGGTCATCAGAGTGTATATCTGTGCTGGAGGATGCTGCTGAGATAGGCTCTACGGGCAAAAAAGCAAAGTCTGCAGAAGTAGTTTCCGTACAGGTGCATCCTTCTGGAGATTACTTTTTCACGGCATGTTCTGATGGTGCTTGGTCTTTATATGATTTGGAGAAACAGGAACGCTTAGTGCGGGTTGGACCAGAGACTCCTTGCATGCTTTCTGCAGCTGCATTGCACCCAGATGGTCTGATATACTGTACTGGGATAGACGATGTGGGGTTGAAGCTGTGGGAAGCGAAGAGCCAGCAACATGCAGCATCACTCTCTGGGCACACAGGAAAAGTACATTCACTATCATTCTCTGAAAATGGGTACTACCTGGCATCCGCTGGCACCGATGGAGTCAAGATTTGGGATTTGCGCAAACTCAAGAGTATTCAATCCCTGACACCATTTGGCGATGATAAAGGAGCAACATCAGTATCATTCGACACTAGTGGTCTATATCTGGGTGTTGGTGGACCGTCAGCTGCGATTTATGGAGTTAAAAAGGACTGGTCAATAGTGAAAACATTTGAAGACATGCCCAAAAAGGGTGTCCATGCTGTTGCATGGGGTCAGGATGCTCGTCAATTCGTTGTGGGGGCAGCTGATCATAACTTACGACTTTATTCTTGATACATGAAGGGTTGTTTCAAAATCATTGCCCTTGTAACACAATCACATACTTGATCAACCATGGCAGAAAGGTAATTCTATTCATACAACCCGTATCAATCCAATGTACTCCAATGATACCAAGATAGATATGAATGGAATCTTGTCTTTGACCTTTTGAACATTCTCAAAGAATCTCTGCTATGATCAGATCTGATGCATCAGCATATGCTACATGCCGGTCCAATGACGAAATCTCAACGACACCATTTGGAAATTGGTACTGATCGCCTTTATGATGACCAGATACACCTAGTTAGATTCATTCTTTTAAATTGGAAATCTTTGATACGATCAAGCCATCCAAGAAGATTGTAGAGTGCAATCTGTTGGTCTACTCCGAGCTGTGCCCCCGTCAGCTTTTTTCAAACGAGGGATCATTGGAGCATATTCAAGATATATCTTCATTTTCAGCCTTTTTTTAATGAGTTGTTCTGAAAACAATGCCACCCATCTTGCCGATGGGCCAGAAAAGAGTCGATTGTTTGTCTTGGCAGTTGTAGACCAAAGGTCTGGTCAACCACTTCGAGTGCTTACAGACGAAGAGATCACGTATGTCGAGTCTTTATGCCTCACAAATGACTTTCCTCCACAAGGATGTTTCAATTGTGGCATTGTAAAGACACCTCAGTGGAGAAAGGGCCCTCCCACAGCTTGGGGCCCGGCAAAGCTGTGCAACGCTTGTGGGACAAAATACCTGAGAAATATGAGAAAGAAAGGCCATACTATTGTACAAAACCCGTCAATTGAAAAATCAAAACTTCACAATGAATATATTTTGGTCTGATTCACATGAGTTTTGATGTAGAATGAGCTGAACTGAATGAACTGCTTGATCATTATTTGATTACTTTTTGATTGAAACTGTGAACTGTAATGACACGACATTATAAAATAATAACAAATTGAATCCACATTGTAATCAATATCAGCCACTGTCTCTGCCAGGCAGGCTGTACCTTCCCTGTGGATTCTCAGAGAGAAACCAATAGAACAGACAACCTCCATGCAAACGTTTGCGTCATCGATACTCACACATTGACGCATAAAGAATCATAATTTATATCTCATGCAATGATAGATAAATTTCAAAGGGTTGGAAGTCGATGAATGTGAAGAAAGTGTATCCACGGCATGTCGTTCAATGCAGTGCTTCACCTAAACCTTCCCTTGTTTCGAGGATAGTGAGCACCGTTGCCCTTGGAACAGCATTAACTGGTTCTTGCATCATATCATTTCCATATATTCTACGATCGAAAGTAGGGTTGAGGTCCTTCACGACGCTCGTCAGTTCCACTCAGCCTCGGGTGGGGGTTTCCCTGGAAAAGGCAGACCTTGGTTGGTTTACTCAAAAGCCAACCCTCGTTGGGTTGAAAGTATACGATAAAAAGTCTCAGAGAGATGCTTTTACATGCCGTGATATCCGATTATCCAAGAGTTTGTTCGATGTGATGGTCCGACGTACGAGTGCAGATGTTTTTGTAAACTCGCCACACGTGGATTTGACAGATGCAGTTCGAGAAGCATCCTCTCTGGAGAATGACCAGGCTGCCTCGAGTGCATTCTCAGCGGAATGTACGATAGATGATCGCATTCATGTATATATATCGGAAGGATCTCTAGATCTGACTGAGACTGTATGTGCAATGCTGGATGGAAGGTTGTTTGTTGATGTAGCAGACACAAGCGGCAAGGTCAATGTTGAAGTGGAATCACCATCATTCAAAGTCAACGTGGCGGGGACACGGAAAAATGGAGCTCCTCCGTCACTTGCCCTATCTTCTCCCGTTCATATCGAAGCAAGAGTTTCTACATCTTTGGTTGACGTGCTTTTGAGGCGCATGAATCCACTGCTGGCTGGAGGTGTTGATGTGCATTCAGAGTCTGTCATGAGCTGTGATATTCAGCCTGACACTGGTGTCCTCCCTGCAGAAGTCATGCATGTGAACATGTCAGGATACAACTTTCGAATAAAAAAAGGAAAGTTCATCAAAGATATTCTGGGGGTCATCTCTACATTCTCCTCTGATTTGAAAAACATCTTGTCAAAGGACACAGAAATGGCAGTGACATCCTCAGAGGCACACATTGTCATAGACCAGGTAGCTAACACCATGGAGACTACGGTGGAAAAGATATCGATTGATATCCCTGGGTACAGACACAAAGTGGATCTTAGCATATCAGGAACAATCTTTGGGAATGCACCAAATGACGCCATAGAGATGCAGGTTTCCATCTCTGCGTCAACACTGTTGGATATACTTGGTGTTCGCGGTGGCCCACTCACTCTCTGGGTGAGAGGCTCATCTGCACGCCCACACATCCTCATGCGAAAAGCAATAATAGATTTGGGGCTCCTCATGGCACAAAACATGTAACAATACATTCCAAAAATACATCATGGTGGTGTTCAATAAACACCAGGTAGTTGGGGGCAGTTGAGCAATACTGTGGTGCTCTTCCACCAGCCATGTATGTGTGTGCACTATACACATGCACAGATCACGAGCACCATC
>PJEL010001077.1_pt1 | contig 29075 bp, 23 predicted proteins | sample 1853271 | NCBI WGS metagenome assembly PJEL01 (sample SAMN08108733, study PRJNA415343) | Invertebrate metagenome, whole genome shotgun sequencing project. | host: Globobulimina | place: Sweden: Gullmar Fjord | collected 2015-08 | reverse complement strand
CTACTCAAAACGCGGGACATGTATATTGATGAATAGTTCTGTAACAAATGAAATACGTATATTGTGTATCTTATGAAGACGATTGGTCATGTCTTGGAAATGTGGCATATGCAGCTAGACGGGTGCCCTGGCGACGTGCTGCAGAGCCTCCCGCTTTCCCCCCGTGACTTTGATCAATCCTGTCATGACGATCCAAACATATATAATTCCATGTAGAAATACTACCAACACCCTGCAGATCCTGATAGTATATCGAATCATCAAGACGCCGACTTTACGGTACATTTCACTGGATCATCCTTTAACCTATACAGGGGGCATTCGAGGGTTCAGCCTTGCTTGTTTCTCAAGTCAGAGAGAATATTCTCATCTGACCAGTATATCACGATGATCAACCAATAGGCCTCTTTCCACGGGGTGAATCGTAGGTGAATGAATCAATAGAAATCTACATTGTCCAAAGACAACAACCAATTGGTTGTTCAAGTACATTGCAGAGTCTCTACGAATGCCAATTGGCACCTTGCACGAGATCTCATATATGAGAGTCACTGATCAGTGACTTGGCAAGGCTTGGGTCATGTGACAAGATTCATTACCAATAACGTATATATTGTACCATACGAATATTCATATTACAATAAAACATTATATAGACAACAGCCATGCTTTTGTACATGTATATTGCAAATGACGACACCAACGAATGGAAACGAACTGGAAAGAAATCACACGTCGTGACTGACTGACTGACTGAGAATGTCATTCTTCTTTCATGAAGTAAATAACAAAAGGGGTTTACATCAATCATACTACTGTACTTTTCTCTCTCTACAACCTCAAGGTGGGGGGCATTCCACCTTCTGTTGGACAGAAGAATATACAAACTAGCATGCCTGGGGCTTCATCAGAACATGCTGTACGAGGATGGAAGGCATCTGAAATAGCAGAACAGTCTCTCTTGAGACGTGGGAAACATGGAATGGTATTGCAGACAAACCAACCCTTGTTGGATACTGTGGCAGTGGTTCTCCTTGTTGGAATTCTCATTGGACTCGGAGGGTTCCTTGTGACTCGACGACGGAAAGTGAAGCATGTGTACGTAGAAGAAAAGAATATCATCATACAAAAAGGTATAGAGAATAAAGATGAACAGTGCTGTAGTTGTTCAAGCAGTGAGGCTCCTCACGACGACACAAGCCTTGCAGTGGTCTGTAATTCGTCCACCAAGAAGGCAGTGGTCCTTGATACGATACCAGAAGGAGATGGTAATGTGATATCAAAGAGGGTAGAGGAGGCTACGGCAACCCTGTCATCCATTCATTCTCGGCTACCCGAGAGTATGTCACGGAAAGACAAGGTGGCTATGACACACATGATGCTCGAGGCAATCAAGGTGAATGAAGCATGCAAGACAACAGCTTCCATGGAACGGATGGAATCCATTACTGAAAAAGGAGTAGAGATACAAAGTGGGACATTTGATATGAAGAAACGACAGTATAGAAGCAACCAGGTGACACAGCATGCACAATATATTGCAAAAATGGTGATGGATATCATGTGTACTGGTGTATTGATCATGATACTTTCTGGGGGATCCACGGCGTGGTATCAAGGTATTATTTATAAAAAGACTCAAGCATGTGTAGCTCTGTCTTCTTCTTCTTCCCATACCTCGTTCTTCTACGGAAGAATGATGATACAGACAGTGTCGTGTCATGTCCTCCACCTGCTTCGTGCACTCCAAGCAGTCGTGATCCTCGTCATCACCCCCATCTCCATACATAAAATTGGTATATACACAAAGGTAGATGATGTACCAATATTTACACTTGGGGCTACCTTTAGTGGGATCTGTGGACTCTCTGGGACATATGTTGTGAAATGGTTGGGTGGAAGGGGCATGCTATGGCTCGTCATGTGGCAGGTATGGGTGACTGCATGTATTCTATGCTTGGTACTCTCCTCTCGTATATCAAGGTATGACCTAGGATTACATGTACACTCAAAAGGAGAGGTTTTGAATGATGATATAAAGACTCTGAGACAGTCTGGTATCCTTGTAATCATGTGGATACTCCTTGGTGTCTTGTATCCCATGATGATGGGACTCGTCGTCCTGTACCGTTGACGGTGTCAACCTTGATAACAATTTGCTCGTTGCACGTGCCACCGCCTATTTCAAATAATAATACCAATAATTATTACTACTGTAATCCTAGTACGTGCTGCATCATGGAGAATAGAGGGACAAACGTGACATTTCATGTCGGTTGTGAACAGAATCTCTCAAAACATGGGGTGGTGACAGACTACGAACGTCTTCGACAGGTATGGTGTTGGAATAGTTGATTTATATTTTATTATATGTAATATACGTGTCTTGGCTGTTGCAGAGGCGGATTCGAGAGAATAAAGCAAGGTTGCATAGGCTGGGAGTGGCTGAGACCGTGAAGAGTCTTCAGGGCAACCATGTGCTACGGAAACGACGAATGAAGAAACGGAAGGAGAAGAGTGTTGGTGTTACTGACATGGATATTGTAGAAAGTGTTCCAAAGAGACGTTCGAAACGGTTGAGGGATGTGGAAGAGGTAGTGAAGGTGGAGGGTTATAGGGTTGAGGATGAACGTCCAGCAAAGCGATCGAGATGTATCCGGTTTGATGACATGTCTTGTATGACTATTGTAGCACCATTCAGTATACTTTCAGAAAGGATCACGGTGCTCGACCTGGGGAGGATTCATAGGGGATCCTATGCTCACAAATATTGGAGCTCTAGTGGTTCCCGCTATCACCATTTGTATCCAGTTGGGTACAGAGCGACCAAGGTTGTGTTTGGTAAAGTGTTTGAGATGAGTATAGAAGAGTCAGACACAGGGCCGGTATTTTGTGTCGTTGATAGTGTGACGAATGCTGTATTCAGAGGGGAGACTCCTACTGCGCCATGGACAGCAGTGTGTATTGCTCAAAAGACTGGTCAAAGAATATCTGGTCCCCTGTTCTATGGGTTTAGCGATCCTTTCACATTGCAAGCACTGGCAGTAAATCTATATAATGCATCTGAACTGTCAGCTTCCGTAGAAGGAAGTCTGACCCAGAACTTGGATTTGTCAGAGGAGGAGCTGAGGGCAAAGGAATACATGACGATTACTGGTATTGGACCAAAAGTTGCAGAAATCCTCTCGCGTGTGGATGTAACTGGCATGCGGGCTGGAAGTCCAAAATCACTACAAGAACTTGCACGATGGTTGAAGGAGTCTGATGAGAATAAAGAGCAATTCTTCTTCTTCCTGACAACAGATGAGAGTATACCAGAAAAGACTAGAAAATGGAGTCAGTGGTACAAACAGATTGCACCAAAGATTGTCAAGAATATTTCTACACACAATATATGATGAGCATTTACTTTGATATTGCAAGTATACCGACAAAGATTAAAGGCACCAGCATCACAGCTGTTGCAATGAGTGCCAAGGTCCTCTCCTCTTGCTCATCCTCTTGTGCATCATCTTCACTCTGCTTGTACACAGTCCACGTTCCATCCGTGGCCCGATCAAAGTATCCCCGCCATTGATCAACCGATCCTGCATTATATCTCATGGTATCAACTTTGAGATCCTTGGCAGCCTGAAAACCAAACAGCATCCTCTTGCTATTTTTTGCAACACCTGGAGCAGAGTGACCGCGAAGAGATGTGTAGATTGAATATGCTTCCTCGTTTCTTCCAAGTGAATCCAAACATACTGCTTTTTGTAAATTGACGAGTCCACCAATCTTACTTTTTAATGGCACCATGTCTGCCGCCTCTGAAAACTTTTCCAGTGCATGTCTGATACTACCATTGTCAAACAATACTTGCCCTTGTTCATACAGCTTGGTTGCCCTTTCCTCCACCACCGGGTCTACATCCAAGCCAGCTATCTTTCTATACTGATTCAATGCCTGGTCTATTCTCTTTTTTCTCTCAGCAGCCTCTTCCTCTGTTTCCAGTTCTTGTCCAGGTCGAATATTCCTCCCACCTCCATACGTCTTGCTAATATTCTGGGGCCGTGGAAACACTCCCCACGTCGCCACCTTGGGTTTATGCAGTGTATCACTATTTTTACGGTGTTCTTCCTGTTTCACACGCTTTTCTCTTTCCACTTGCTTATCCTTTGCGATTGACAGTTCGGCATCCTGAATTTGCTGGGCAATACCATAGTCATCAACCTGAGTCACTTTTCTATTCGTTCCAGTTACAACCCCTTTCGCTCGCTCAATCACAACATTTTGTTGCCTGATTCGTTTCTCTTTCTCAAGTGTAAATTCCTCTGCACGAAGGGACGTGTCAATCCCTTTGCCTTGAGTAGATGTTGTCTGGAGCCATGTTGCTGCTTCTTCACTACTTCCCTTTCCTCCAGGAGTTTTTCTTCCACTCTCTTCCTTTTCAACATTCTTCCTCGTCCATTCTTCCCCAAAACCTCTCTCTATAGTCACATCAATCCCATCCACAGACTGCTCCTGTGTCACGCGTTGTTGGGCCTCTAGGAAAGTCTCTGTATCAGATGCAGTCACATTCTCCGCATACGACGAGAATGTCGCAGACGTTGCATCAGGTGCATCATTCTGTTCCTTTTTGTATCGTCTCGCAGCCTTTATCCGTGCCTCTATAGAATCACCACCAGAGTTTTCTCCTTGACAAGACACAACCACACCTCGTCGAGTCTGGTGATACCGTGATCCTGGAACACGTTGTTGTCTTTTCAGTAACTGAACATTCAAGCATTCATCCACAAGCATTCGTTTGTCGAGAAACGAGGGTCGACAAGACTCTGTCCTCCTCCTTGTTCCTCCTACCTGGCCATGGCCAGAGGAAGACACCATTACAGATTCCATGAATTGACAACAGCGATGTGTAATCGTTCGTCATATATTTATATTTGTATTTATTCGGGACTGATTGGTGATCAACAGGGCCATTAGAGTTTTAACAAATGTGATCTAGATTACGATTTAAAATTTTAAAATTGCCTGAATTTTAAAATGTTATATAGATTGGATTTTTTTCGGATCCCAGATCGAATATTCACATTAATGTGCAAAGATATCCATCAGGGTGCGTGAAAGATCAACATAAACACAAATAAAGTATAGATTTCGCTAGTACTGCTATATGCATCCCGTAAAGTGACCGTATATCTCTTGGATCTCCTGATGGCATTCTCCTCACCAATTTCCTCCACAGTGACCAACAGGTCACTGCAACCACCAACACCACGGGGGCAGTCTTCTCGACACACGACTCGTAGGCATACTGTTATGGTGACAAGACCAGTATCACCCAAAGAAGATATGGTTGTAGAACCACAATATTCAGGAATAGTAGGACATTGTCTTGGAGCTTTGTTGGTCTTGTCTCTTCAGGGCTCCATGGTAGTAGGTAATGTATATGCGACGGGGTTGGAACGAATGGATACAGCTCCTGTAGCTGTCGATACAAGTACCAGGAAACAGAGTAAAGCACTTCGTGCTGCAGAAGAGGATTTTCAAAACTCTGAATTTTTGAAAACGCTCAAGGAGAGATCAGAATTGCATCGGGAAGAGAGGCAAAAACAACTAAGGGATACGTATTGTAAACGACAGGCAGAACTAGGTGTAGGAGACTGTGCTGGTCTTCGATTGATTCCTGGAGCTACGAAATCTGGGGTGCAAAAGACACCAGAATGGATTACCAAACTTCTTGGGAACGAATAGAACATGATTTTCATCATTTCATTTCATGACCTCATCATCAAACCACTTTATTATTATTACAATGGTAATATATACATATGAATAGTAGATACCACCGAAATGGATCAAAAGAAACAACAACAGGCGAGGAAATCTTCGTCATTTACAATTCGTGCCTCGAAGAGTTCAACCTCTGTTGAAGGGAAACGGACGATTCTTGGACGATTCGTTGATCCTCCTTCGAAGCTTCCTACGTTTTATACCCGAGATGGTGGGGATGATGAGTGGACAATGAAAGCCAATACGTTTCAGGGTTCTGTAGCACAATGGGTGATTGACAAGAATGCTCTCTCTGATGATCCTCGTCGCCGAGCTACGTATACTGGCGCTCCAGATGGATGTCTGACTGGTAAAAATCCCTCCAACTACTTTATTTTGATCAAGGAGAAGGGGGATTTCGTGGCTGTTCCCGTGGATGAATGGGTCACCTTTCGACAGTCAAATAGACGAGGTTTGGACTTGGAAGAGGCTGAAGCTGCTATGAAACATCGCCGTTTGGAAGCTGAAAAGCAGGACCCTATCTCGTTGCGTGAAGCACAGTTGGTTGGTGTTTCTGATGCTGAAAAGGGATTAAAGAAGAATGAGAAAGCATATGCAGAGGAGGAGCCAGATAGTGATGAAGAATGGAAAGATGTCAGGTCTTCTGCTTGGAAGACACGGCCCCGTCCACGTGCTGTGGATGATGATGACATGGATGAGAAGAAACAGGCTACGGCTTTAGATTTTAAAGATGAATATAAACCAGAAGATGCAGAGGATTGGGAACATGAAATGGCAGCTGATGATGATGACTTGGACATGGGGGATGATGTGAATGAGGAGGAGGAAGAAGAGCGTCCTGTTGGACCGTCTCCAAGTATAAGTGGAGATGATGGAGAAGTTAGTGACGGTGGTATGGGGGATAGCTCGGTTAGACAGAAAATGAAGCGAGTTTTAAGGGAGAATACTACCCGTGGGAGTGATGAAGAATCATCCGAGCTACTGTCTGGGGATGATGATGACGAAGACGATGATGACGTGGATGCTCTCGATGCGATGGCTTCTAATGATCTTCCCGTATCGACTCTCCCCAAAGAAGAGAAGGAACCAGAGGCTGTGAATGATGATGGGGCGAGAAAGAGGCCAAGGGCTGAAGAGTTACAAGGTACCCTTCAGTTGGGTGTTCCATCAGAAGAAGAGATTCGAGGATTACTGGAGAAAGAAAAACGCATGTTACTAGCAGATATAGCAGCAGTGTTTAAAAAGAGACTGAAAACCGCAGATGATAGAAAATTGTTCACCATCAGGGTAAAGGCAGTGGCCATGCTTGATCCACAGGCAGAGGGAGGCAAACGATACTTGATTTTGCGATGATTTATACATATTAATACAACTTATTCATCTAATAATAATGTAGATATGTCTGGAGATACTGTGATTCGATCATGGATGGCTCCAAGTGTCACAAGCTTTGACTGCATTTTATCAACAAGTGCGAGCTCTTGTCTCTCTAGGCATTCTACACCCTTGGTCACATCAAATACAATATCCCCTATTTTCATTTTTACTTTTCCACTCTTTGTAATCAAGAGCTTTCCTAGGAATCTATTTTGCAGATCACTAATATTAGAGCACGACTGCTCTCCAGAATTATCCCCTGTTTTGAAAATAGGAAGCTTCTCAGGGATTTGGAATAGCATCAAATTATCCCCACCTACATCCTCAAACATGTGAGCGATATAATCACTGGCTTGACCATGGGCCGCGCTATCAATATCTTGAATGCTTCGTGGCATATAATTTGGACAAACAACTGTTGTTGGCCTGTACACATTATCAGCATCCCCTTCCTCATCACTCGATGGACTATCAGAAACATACATCTCTTCCTCCTTTACTTCGACGTGCGGTAATGATGCAGTAGCTTCACTAGCACGACTAGCACTTTTCTGTCCACTCTTTTCTTGAGTCATGGACTCTCCAGAAATTTTGGCAGCAGAGGCTGCCTTCCTGGAAGGTTTTGAAGCAGCTACACACACCAAAAGCAACCATCAACAAGATTCATACATATTCTTCAAAGCCATGTAATACGACATACCTCCAATGGCACCTCCGAACACAACCTGGTCTTGTCCAGTTTCTTTTCTCCTATGACTCATAGCTTGACGGGCCCTCCTGGGAACAGAAGGTTTGGACCCTTCATCCACCGTTTCTCGCTTTACAACCTTTACCGCATCACTAGTAGGTAGTCCTTCAGGTTTTGCAAAGTTCTTTGGCCGGAACTGCAGGCAGGAACAGATCAAAGTAAGATACAAGTAAATAAACTCAGCACTCTTGTTTTCAAGTCGTACCCGCGAAGAGAGTCCTTGCTTTTCATCTGCCTTTTTAGTTGATGCTGCGATACAAAATAATAGTTTCTATCAATCAAATGCACAGTGGATGGACGGAATCAAGGAAACGAACCAGAACCGAGGGTCCCGAGCCTCTCATGCTTTTCTTGGTCTTGCGAGGGCATGGCCAGGACGACTATTCAGCAATTATGCTCATGAAATATTACTCTTAATATATATATGAATCATTTGGTAATGAATGCATGGTTTTATTTTGTCAGGGAATGTGGTCTTTCAGAGTGTCAGAATGCCTGAGCACCATCCCTTTAGGTCTGACCAATATTGTTGGTACTATCTAATTACTGGAAACATCAAGTGGTTTCAAGGTCTTTATAGCCTTGTTCATTTGTGATATCATCTCATAGATAGCATTATACTGTTTCTCAGTGACAATGTTGCCTTCAATAAACTTCCACTTGCCTTTTTCAAATGGAGGAGGCAAGTCAATCGTTGGAACAACAGCTACTTCAGATGCGTCAACGTGGAATCGCTTATCATATCCCCATACATCCTTGTCATCTTTTGTTTTGAAGATAGTAGCGAGGGTGTAATGGTAGGCATGGGCATTTCCGAGCCCATCAAAGTGAGGTAGCTCACTGATGAATCGATTCTTGCTGGTTCCATCAATGTCAATATCAATGCCTTTGATAGCCATTGCCACAGAAAAGCCGTACATTTCCCTAACCCAACCCAGTTTGTTTTTAATATCATCCTTTGACTCAATCAAAGCTGCCATTCGCTCCCATTCCTCTGTAACCTTGAGCCAATTGTCCAAAGTCATCAGGATTGGTGCAGGTCCTGTAGGTGCTACAGTCTTGGGGTCTCCTCCTGGGTATAAGACCTTCATTTCCTTTGGATGTGCTGTGGGTCTTATATAGAAGAAAGAAAATCCATATGCTTTGGATTTTGCCTGTCTTCCTGATGGAAGTTCCAAGGGCTTCATGAAGACATAGTCAGATTCAACAGCATAGAACCAATCCTCTTTGAGAATTCCAGCCTTCTCACCATACTCCCAAAACTGTTTGACAGCATTCGATCGATCACTAACGGGATACTCACACCAATCATCACATTTTGGCTGCAATGGATCTGCTCTGAAAGTCGGGATCTCCCCTGCAAGAGGATCCTTGTCTCTGTTTGTTCTATGCAGAATTCTAGTGAATGCTGTATGACGTTCTCCTCCTGGCATCCCTAGTATCAATCGATAACTTGCATACGCAATTCGCATCTGATAATCTGCACATGCCATGGTGATGTAATAGCACACGTATGTGATCATGGTCAGGATGATGAAAACAAAACATACTCTGATACGGTGAACCATTTGTGGTACATATGGTGTGTATCGTCTGTTTTCCTCTAGATGATACGAAAGATCCCCACTTTATGGATAAAGGTGTGTTTTTATCTATATATTGGCCAAGAGGGAACGGATCATTGCTGATACGAATGTAGCTTCCTGTAACAAGAAGGGTGCAAGTTAACAACGTTGTTAGTCGTGGTACACCTTTGACCTCTCTCTATAATGAGAGAACCCCGTACACCTAGGAACAACCTATCAATCATGAAAATCTCTTGTAGAATACACTAGTGACATACCCATTCCAGCGTATCCCACGATCGCACTGACAGCAAACGCCAAGACCAAGCCAAGGACTGTCGTTTTCTGCTGCCTTGCTCTACCATATCGCGGCATTTCTGGAACCCTCCTCGCCAAAGAAATAATCAAATAATATAGTTTTACTTTACAAATATATACGAACAAATGTATCTTATTCTTTATACCCGAGAGTGAAGTTGACATTGCCTGCCATGATGATGCCAACAATCACACCAAACAATCCCAGGGCACTAGCAAAAATCTCAACAATCAGAATCTTTACAAATAGGGATGAGTTTGCTGCATCAGCCAAAGCAGCACTCGATCCCACAATCCCTACACTCAGCCCACAGGCAAGGTTTGCAAAGCCTGCCGTCAAACCTGCCCCAAGCACAGCGTATCCAGAGTTATACACCGCTAACGAATTATATCCCTCACCAATCGCCGGATCAGTCTTTGTATTCAAAATAATAGCTACAATAACACCATAAATCGCCACCGCTTCACAAAAGATGACACTGATTAAATTCTTTGATGTGATTCGTGGAACCCTCACGCCTGCTCCAAGCAAACTGCTTCCAGTGATAAATATACCCCAAGCCGCCCCAATCACAGACAAACCAACGCATAAACCAACTCCAAGAGCTGTCCAGTAATATGGTGATATATTTTGAAACAACCATATCAGCCACTGGGGGTCTAAGAACCAAGGAAGGTTTTGAAACAAGGTCGAAGACATTCTACCAAGCACCTGACTCTATATAGTGGTATACTATGTGTATGCTCAGCGATTGGATATTGATCTACCACACTACTAGTGCTATTCAAAACGAGGATGGAATGATACTGTAGTATAGCCCAGGAAAGTGTATGCTCGTTCAACAACAACAACCCAGAGGCAAACCAGACAACCGGGTGCTCTCTCCTCTATATTAGATAGTTTCTATCACGACTGTTACTGTTGAATCCAATGAAAACACAAGCACATGGGACGTGCAAGAACACGTGTCTTGAAGATGAAAAGGCTTTGCAAAGACGAGAATTCCTTCTCGCAGAGTTCCTTTGATCGAGGAACTCGTTCCCAGCCCACGTATGATTTATAATTATTTCATATATCTGTTGTCCAGAAGCATATTGCGTCCTCTTGGATCATTTCTGGCAAAAAAGCCTCGAAAGATGAAAAAAATGTTAGTTTCAGGTGACTGAACAAAAAAAACGATATCGAGATGAAAATTAAAAAAATTGTGGCAATCCGTGAAGGTATGTAACATATACACGTCTACATAGTCCTCAAGTATATAATTTATACACTCTCTAATGTTGTCATCTGAAATTCTGCAGAATGATGCAAGCATATTGGTGAGTTGCTGGTTGAGTCAACAATGACAAGCCAGGGGCAACAGGTCAAGGACTGTAGAGATTTTCATATAGAGAGGAGTATTTTGATCTGTTATACTAAAATCACTGTGGATATAGTCTGTGGATAGAGTGTCTGTCCTGAATGTCATAGGGGTGGTTGCTTGTGTTCACCATGGTCTACTTTGCATATGGATTTCCGAGTTCATTTCGCCTATCGGCGGAGAATCAAGACGTCATATTGTCTCATTGGAACTCTGAAGATTCTCTTTCGGGGCCATGCATTGTTGTGATCACGCGCACGGATGTTCAAATATGGAGCAGTGGGCAGAACAGATATTTGATGGGCTCATGTTGTATCTGTGACTCTGATGATGTCGGTTACATAATAGCAGGATGTGTTACGTCTGTATCAGATAAAAATCATATTGCAGTGGTGACGAGTAAAAGCGAGGTCGTGGTTGTCTCGTATGAAGAATGCCCAGCACATGATCGGCTCTCATGGGCGGCAGATTTGGAGGAATTTTCCCTCACGGAATGCAATGTTGACATCCTGAATCGGGTAGATGTAGTCAATACAGATGAGGAAGAGGATGGGACCCGTGTAATTGGAATGTGTGGCGATGAGGAATGTTTTTGTGTTGTATACCAATCTGGGGACTTTGTGACATTTGAATGGTCTGGAAATGTTCTGAGCCGGCAGTCCCCCATAGAGTTTGTGAATCTCGGATCATCTAAAGGTAACAATGCAGTAACATATGTTACATACCTGGAGAACTTATCTCTCTTGGGTTTTGTGTTTGAGCATGGAATGGTGGTGGTCATGAAGGGCAAGGAGGGTCTGCTAGGCATGTGCTCAGGTCAGGAGCCATCACAAACCATCGCGTACAATCCTGATCAACCAATATCACGTGGATGTATTGCACGTTTCCATCCAGAAGGTCAGTATATTGCAGTTGGAACGGAAGGTGGCATGGTGACACTGTGTGATATCAGCATGTTTGTCAACAATGGTGAAGGGTCACACGAGTCAAATCCTCTACACTTGTCGTTGGAAGATTGGGGTTACGCAAGTTTTGATCTGGGAAATGTGTCTGCTCTTGCTTGGTCGCCTGATGGACGGGCAGTGGCGGTGGGATACGAGACAAAAGGAATGACTGTCTGGAGCACAAGGGGATGCCAATTATTCTCTTCTCTGCCCCCTGCATCCAACCAGCAGGGTCTTTCCGGCCCGTTTTCTCCCAAATCATTGCAAACAACATATTCTTCTAGATCAGGCGTGAGTTCACAGAGAATATCCACCAAGGAAAGTTTCGAGAGGCAAGCGTCTCTAGATGATGCACGGTACAGCCCTGATTGTCACATTGAAGATGTGACTGCAGGTCTTTTTGAAAACGGAATATTGTGCATCTCATGGTCTCAAGATGGAGGACATGTTTTAGTACACGAGAAAAAGGCATCAACGATGTATGACTTGACTTTTGCAAGATGCTGCCACAATCATCTCATTCTCACCTCCAGAGCCCCAATGTACAGCAACTCAATGAACGTGCCGGGAAATGAGTCAAAGTTGTCGTTTCTGATATGCTCGGATAGACTGATATTGATGCATGAGATGCCTGCACATACCGCTCGCGGTAAAGAGGACGCCACCATGGGTGGGCCTCAATTATCTTTGCAACATGTGCGTGTCCCTCAACAATACTTAGACTCTGCCTTTCCAATCAATTCTGCAAGTCTGAATATGTCTGGGACTGATGTAGTAATTGCAGGATCTCATGGAATAGGTTTATATAGCGTAGTCACGAAAAAATGGCGTCTTATCGGTGATGTTAGCCAAGATAAAGCAATCAAGGCACATCATGTAGGCTGGATACATGATGATGTCATCCTTGTGTGTGCCTCTGTTTATGGGGCAAAGAATAAACGTCTCCCAGACTCCAAGGCGGCACTTGTACTATTTCATAAAGGATATCTTGATGCGTCCTCGATTCTAGCTTTTGAAGACTTGGACTCAATTCCTGTGATCCTTGATATATCCAATGGACGGATTTCACTGGTCTTTGAAGATGGTCAGGTTCAAATTCTCAAATGCAACATCACGAATGGATCCAATCATTCAGTAGAAAATGTAGAACTGAGTTTGGAATGTTCATTTAAAGTGCCTGGCCATATGAAAGCCAAATCGCTATCAGTCATGAGAAAGAGGCATGAAGAGGGTTTGTGGTGTACTATTCTCGGGCAGAATGGAGAACTGGGTTGTGTGGACATTCAAAGAGGATCCTACTCAGTATTGAGCCATGGAATAGACTATTACTGGATTCCTCAATATGAGAACAAATTTGCTGGTTTCAAGCAAGACAAGGAAGTGCGGTTTGATCTTCCCTGGTGGACTTATGGCAAGGGTGGTATGAAGTTGTGGTTTGACAACACTCCTGTGGAGGACTCTGAAACAATGGGAAGCTCTGACCCAGAGTTAGAATTTGATCCAGAAGTTCTTCCAATTGGAATATGCTTACAAGATCTGTCGATTCTCGGCCTGATGCACAGGGCACATAGGAAGAGGCACTATTCCAATCCAGCATCATCAGTAGACTTTGCTCCCCTTCCTGAGAGTCAGCCCGTATTAGCATGCTTGCTTCGTCGTCTTTTAAGAAGCGAAAAGTTTCAAGACGCATTGCACCTGGCAGATTTGTACTCGTTAAGCCCACACTTTGCTAGATCCATGGAGTGGCTTCTTTTTACTTCCTTGGAAATGAATGCAAAACATCAAGAAGAAAAGGGACTCCCTTTGGTAGACGCAGGAGTAGAACTAATAAGAACATCAGAACTTATTTCTCAATTTCCACAAGCATCAGAGCTTGTGATATCCGTTGCCAGGAAAATGGATGCAGAAATGTGGCCTTCATTGTTCCAGGCTGCAGGGTCACCGATATCTATCTGTGAAAGCTTGTTGCGAGATGGCAAGCTACAACACGCATCTTGCTGCCTGCTCATCATTACTGATACTGTTGGAAAGGCTGAGGCATCTCGCCTCGCATTGAAAACTCTCCGGTCAGCAATAGCTGTGTCAAACTATCCACTATGTGTCGATCTCCTTCGTTTTGTGGTATCCCATGATCAGGACAGAAATTTGGCATACAAAAGTCCTGATGCAGTCGATACGATGGAGAAAAGTGGCAATTATGTATCCTGGCTTTGGAACTGGATAGCTCCCCATCATGAAGACAATCCTCCACCTGAAGGGGCAAGCCCTCCAAGAGAAAGCCAAGCTCAACAGCAGGACCGAGCAATCTTGGATAAGATAATGTCCTCTTTATCCCTAGGAAAAGATCAAAACAGCCTAAAATCTGGAGAAATGACTGATCCTCTTGTAGAGGCGTGGAGGTTACTTGCAAAGCAGGCATGGCACTTGCTTGATTCTGGTAGTGTAAGGGAATTGGCAACCCTCAACAAGGCAATCGATGGCGTGTTTGGAGGCCTTTCAGAGTTATTCAGGACAACAAATCAGTTACATCCATGCTCACTTGGACACAGAACGCCATCGGCCTCATTGATTGCAAATGCACTCTTCATATCGAGCAATGAAATGGCGACAGCATCCGAATCAGAGCTCGAGTGCATACCAGGTTTGTTAGAATCCCTTTTACGTGCCGGAAACGTGAATTATGCTTTGGCATTGGCAATAGTCGCGAACAATCAAAACGTCATGAAAGCATTTGTCGAAGAAAATAGACGCACATGGGAAGCGCTTCAAACCCTCATCTCAAATGACGTGCACTTGTGTGCTTTTTCTAGTGTTTTGCTACTGGCAAACGGGACATCGACACTAAGTAGAACAATGACAATATGACTCTGTTACAATTGTAAAAATTCATTCACATGCTTGATCCATTGTATCTGATTCATGGTCCATTTGTTGAAAATCTCCAGGGAAAAAAATAGGCAAGTCTCTTTGCCAGCTGTTTGTAGCGTTCATTCATTCCACCAGAAAGTGACTGCTTTTTTCTGTTCTTTCTGACTCTTCAGCTACATATCGAGGAAGAAAAATGACAAAATTGATGCAATGCGATGCGACATGACACGTTTTCAAATGACGGTGCCGTCTGGGAACACTGCGTTTTTCAACAAAACTACAATTCCATCTTCAATCATGTACAACGGAGAGTGATCCGCCTGTTTGATACCCTTCTCGTTGGTAATGACACAATTATCACCAATGTACACATTTTCATCGACGACGCATTTCTTAAGATGCGTGTTCTTTCCAATCCCAAAGACATAATCCCCTCGTGCCTTGGCCTCATCCCTGGATGCTTCACTCGTCCACATGGGACTTCCAAGCACAAGAGACTCCTCAATGATAGATCCAGAACCGACGAGCACATTCTCTCCAATAATACTTTTAGATACAGTACAATCCACAAGCGTACAGCCATCCCCTAGAATAGACTCATTGACATGTACAGAACCTTGGAGCCTTGCTGGTGGAAGCATTTTACCTCGTACAGACACTGACCCATCCACCTCGAAAAATTTGATGGGCGCCTCCTTCGAAGCCAATGCAATATTGGCCTCATAGTAATCTTTTAAAGTCGACACATCTCTCCAATACCCGTCATGTTCATAGGTGACCACATTCAGCCCCTTTGCAATCGCTGCTGGAATGACATGATGTCCAACATGATCCATATCTTGTCCACTCGAGCCTTCCAAAAGATCAATCAGTGTATCTCTCTTGAAAACATACACACCCATATTGACCATAACTTCTTTCGAGTTTGCTCCATATGCAAATTCAAGGGCAGCCTTGTCAGGCTTTTCATAAAATCCAGTGACCCTCCCAAGTTCGTCTGCAAAAATCACTCCCTTGGAGATGGCCGATTCCAAATCAACAACATGACTGCATATTGTAATGTCTGCGTCTTTAAATCGATGATATCCAACCACTCTAGATATATCCATATTGTACATTGCAGAGCCAGACAAGACGACATAATCCGTAGCAGGGTCAACCCCTCGAGATTCATCCTTCAGTTCACCAAGATTCCTACGAATCGCATCTGCACTCCCCTTGTACCATTCTTTTCCATTAATCGTCTGCTGTGCAGTCAGAACATCCACCCATCCCCCGGCTCGGCTCCCAAATCCTTGTGGAGGGTAGGATGTGGCAATATGTGAGTGCAGTCCATGAGATTGAAACTGTGTCATCACATACATTTTATTAATCCCAGCAGACAGGCAGTTATTGATAGGAACATCAATCAAAAGCATACAGCAGCCGATAGGCACTGCAGGCATCGCCCGGTACTTTGTCAGCGGGTTATTTTGCTCTCCACCCGCGAGAACCACAGCTCTGGTTGTACTTGCCATGTTCATATAGTCAACACTCACATGACTCCCAGAATCCCGCGCCTCCGGAAATCTCGTGACCGTTTCGTCAACGAGAAGATCATATGATGGAACAATATCCGCCTTTATAGCCGTCGATTGACTTCCAACCACCGACGAGGTATTCTTCTTCTTCTTTTGATGCATCCACATGGCATTTCCCCGACCAGTCTGCTTCCCAGAAGAGTTGTACGGAAATGCACCATTTCCAGATCCAGATCCACTATTGTTACCATTTGCACCACTCTTGTGATTCTCTCCGTTCGATGACGCCGATATACGTCGATGAACGACTCTCGACATTGGTCCAAGGGTCCTCCCGTGCTGACTCGTCACGCGACGTTGCGCGGCAACCCTTGTATTCATCATGATACTCACCAGACCCGATATTCCCCCGTATAAAGTTTATAGAGAATATGTAGTGGTGAATTCTACCGTTAAACAGGTACTGTGCTGTTGGTGAATGTCTTTCTGAATCAGGGAGTTGACAAGGAAAATTCACTGCACAGACGGAATCAAATATAGACGCGTTGAATCGTTACTACCAATAGCTACGTATCGATACTTTGAAAATCTACCAAAATTTCACGAAAAAGAAAAGTCTACCACCTCCTATCTATGACACTGGTTCATTGAAGATATTTTGAAGATTTTCACATCGTTGACGACGATATGCCAAGATCCTCCCTGATTCGATACATCAGATCACCTCCAGGACAACCTCTTGGATGGGAGGATACTATCAACTATAATTAAATTACATTTTTCTTAGATATGAACGTAAAAAATCTAAAACCAAGAATCCCTACGCGTCCTCTCTCTCGACACGTGTACTTTGTATCTCGCTGTACTGCCATGCTCTTTCAAAATGTTCAACACATGCTACAGTTGTATATACTACAGTAGTAATGTATGTATGTATGTATGTATGTATGTCAGTGGATGAGTACGAGTTGAAGCAAAAGCCAGGATCAGATTTTATAGACGCATACGTACCGAAGAGTTCCCTGCCTTCATCCATGCCCTACGTGATCAATGATGTGAAGAATGGGGCACTGTTTGAAAACCTGCTGAATACCACGATGTTTCTGGAGGATTGGTCCACTCTGTCCTCTCAAACCAATGAAGCACAGGGTGAATTTGCCATGCCAGGATATGCTGCAGCGAAGCAATGCTATTCGGACTACGAGTTGCGTGCAACTTCGTCAACAAGTCCTCCAAATGCCATGATGATTCGTCATGATGAAGCCAATGTTGAAAGGTTGGTGCACGTGTACAATGTGACTGAAGAGCCTGACAGGTTCATTTTCACCTTGTTGCCAGTGAAGGATGAAAAGCCAGTCATTTTGCCAGAAGGACAATGCCACCCGTACCAGAATATGTCTGATCCACATTTTCATCATGTGAGTACTTGTGTAGAATATGATGCTAGTTGGATTCTGGGACAGAATGGCATACAGGGGATGGGTTTGACAGCCTTCATCAAATTGGGGCCTCTCATCGACACTGGTTTGGCAGCAGTGGGTACTGACCTTCTTGTAGGTGCTGGATCTGATGCTGCCGTGGATGCAGGCGTAGATGCTGGCGTAGATGCTGGCTCTGATGTTGCTTCTGATGTTGCTTCTGATGCTGGCGTAGATGCTGGCTCTGAAGGGTATAATGGAGATGATATCGTGTCTGATGCCAGTTCAGATGGCGCCAGTGATCGCTCTGATACGTTCATTGGAGATGAACGTCCTCAAGGAGGAGGAGGTCTAGGAGCTGGCACAGCTTCTGCTGTTACAGTTGGAGTGGGTGTGGCGGCAGGAGCAGCCCTAGCAGCCCCTGCAGAGGCCCCTAATTCTGAAGGAAACAATTGACAACCGTGAGTTCAGCCATGTTTTTGAACAGAGTACAAATGATACCACCCTAATCCTCCATGGAAATTCCATGATGGAATACTGTGTGCAATCATCATACGCCTTTAAAGGCCAAATTTGGCCATCTATGTATCAGATATGAATTTTTTATATTTCAATCCATGGCGAAATCACAGTATGAATACGTGAAATATTTTGAACAAGATGATTCAATTTTAAAGCAGTGCTGGATCGTCGTTCGTCTCGATGGCAAAGGCTTTACCAAGTACGTACATGACATATGGTCTCGTCTTGATGTAAAATCATAGAGGAATAACACCACTGTGTGTAGATTCACGAGAGATCATGGGTTTGAAAAGCCACATGATGCCTCTGGTCTGGCACTCATGAATGCAGCAGCCAAAGAGACTATGAAAGAGTTCCCTGGAGATCTTCGGTTGGCATTTGGGGAATCAGATGAATATAGTTTTGTGTTTGATAAAAATACGAAACTGTATCAGAGGCGTGCATCGAAACTCGTGTCGCTTGTCGTGTCCTGCTTTACTGGGAATTATGTACGGTTGTGGCAGGAATACTTTCCTAGGATGCCATTGTCTCGAGTCCCACTGTTTGATGGACGAGCTGTTGCATATCCATCCTTGAAAACACTGAGAGATTATTTGTCCTGGAGACAGGCTGATACGCATATCAACTGCCAATATAATACATGCTACTGGTTGCTCATGAAAGAGATGCAGGATAGGGAGGCAGTGCAAAAGGTGCTTCAAGGGACCCTGACGGCTGATAAGAATGAACTACTGTATCAAAGGGGGGTGAATTATAATGATATCCCGGAAATGTATAGGAAAGGAAGTACCATTATCTGGGTGTATGAGGATGGATTGGGACAAGAGGGAAAAAGGAAACGAGGCAAGAAAGAGCTCAAGGTATTTCATGAGGATATCATTCGTGACAGGTTCTGGGATACGTATCCACATGTGTTGTTGAAGGAATAGATTCATGTCATGTCACATACTCAGGTACTCCTTGCTGTAGATGGCCATGTCGTATATATATAAAAAGAAACAAGAAAAAAAGCGGCACTCTGCGACTGTCGCCGACTGTCATCTCTAGTCAAAGTAATAAACGCACATCAGGTACTCCTTGCTGTAGTCATACGAGAAGGACCAGATGAATTCATTATTTATTATTATAATATATATTATTACTACTGTATTGTAGTTACGTATACGTTCTCAAGAATCATCTCATGGATTGCATTGGAAGATCTCTTACAATCTTGACCCTCTGTCTCTTGAGTGCAGGCACTGGTTTGGGACAATCGGTGATTTCAGAATACTTTCCAGGTTCTGAAGCAATAAATCCTGATGGATTTTTGCCATATAATACCACATTTGAGCCATTTGCCAATCAGGGTGGTCCTGTTGACTTGCGGGGGGCTCTGTACCAGAAAGAGGCTGGGTATATTGGCATGATCTTGCCGTCAGGGTTTGTCTCATCATTGTACCTTGGAGATGAAATGTATATGATGCAAATGGGTCGATATTTGTCCTGGGAATGTACCGGAAAGCCTGGAGAATACCGTGCAACGGTACTGAGGAGGGACATATATTCAAATGGCACCATGGTGGTGGCTCATCGGTGTGAGATTGGAAAAATCCAGGCGCCAAACTTGTATTATTGGGTATCAAGTACAACAGAGTGTCCTCCAATAGATACCAAGTTTCCAGAGTCGAGTAAAACCATGATTTTGTTGAATGCAACGACAATTGATCCCCCTGATTTTGGAAATTTGACATGTTCTGCTGGAGCAAATGTGAGTGGGTTGGACACATCAGGATCGGCTGCATTGGATATAGGGTATGAGGATGGGCTTGGGGTGTATCAATTGAAGTACGATACAATTCCTCCTCCGTATAATCCAGCAAAGAGCAGTGTCGATCCTTCATCCTTTGCCTATCCTGGAATCACCTCTGCAGCTCACGGAATTTATGACATTCAGGAAGCCAATGCATTCAGGACCATTGCCGGTGATGGTTTCAGTCTGGTTCAGTATCAAAATGAAACATTCTTGCAGGCCATGGGGAAATATATTTCATATCAATGCTTGGAGGATGGTAGTCCTGGATATAGATCTGTTGCGTCGCAGTCCTCATTTGGAGTGGGTGGACCAGTGTATTTCGAGCCAAATGCTGGAGGGTGTAGTGCTGCGACATTTGCAGACAGAGATGTTATCGAAGTAAAGATCACGGCAACATTTAATACAACGTGCCCAGAGCCAAGTGATACTGAGGGGAGGGTTCAAAGTCTCATCACTCGACTTGAAGACGACTCGAGGGATGGAGATACAGGTCCACTGTGCATCACAGCAGCTCCAAGTGCAGCATCATACATGCACAGTATTTCGGCGATTCTCATGTGCATGCTGTTGATATAGTGTAGTATCATGTTGCAACGCATTATTCATATGCCAAAGCCTAACTTACATTTATATATTAACCTAAGTATCCATCAATATGTATCTTACTCATCAGCAATAACAATATCTCCGGAGTCAATCTGGGACTGAATATCTCTAGGGTCCTGGTTCTCCACGGTGCATCCAACAGAGACACAAGTTCCTAAGATTTCCTTGCAGGTTCCAGAAAAAGTAGCAGCACAGGATCTGTCCTTCATAATACGGGCAATTTCTTTGACATCTTCAAGGGAAATGTTACCATCGTGTGGCACATTTGGCTCCTTCTTTCTGTCTCTTGGTGGTTCCTTGAGAGCACGGATGACCAAGGCTCCGGCAGATGGAACAACAGACACCTTGGCCTGTCTGTTCTGGACAGTCAGCTTGACAGTCACACGGAGTCCCTTCCATTCTTTGGCAGTCTCCTTGGCAATATCTTCTCCAATCTTCTTTGGAGAGAGACCCAATGGACCAATCTTTGGGGCCAAAGAAGAAGCGGCACCCACCTCTCCTCCAGTGGCACGGACAAAGACCTCGAGGACCTCGCTAGGATCAAACTTTGGAGGCATCTTGTATTATTGTTTAAAATCTACATAAGAAATATGCAACATCATGTCAGAATTCAGATGCACTCGTCTCTCACGGGAGAGGCTGCCGCCAGTCTGCCAAACATAACGAAGCAGTCAAAGCTCTTCCGCATGGCAGATGGATGGATTTTCAGCCATTAAATATACGTGACATATATAAATAATCGCGAAGGAGAAGAGAAATGTGTGTACGGGTCAAGGGAGAGGACATGGCTACGCCGCAGCCATTCCTTCCCATGAACTCCGATAGAAACACACAAAGTACCCAGCGATAGTCTGTAATGATACTAACATACCTAGAGTATATAAATAAACAAATTACTAGTTCAAGCAAGGGGTAAAATCAACAATCATCAACATTTCTGCATGTCCAAGTCTCTTCGAGAGTTGAAACCACCCAGCAGTCGTGCCCTGTGCAGAAGACATTCAAGTATACTCGAACACGCAAGGACACCGTTGGATAAATTTAAATTTGTAGTAAATTTTGTCATTTTGATCGTGTATAGTAGAGCAACGTGGTATGTGAGAAAACTGAGCAGAGGTCCGTTGTTACGAGCCCTCTTATTGCTCATACGTTTACATGTAATCACTTTGCTTGTTGCTTGAGCTATAAGAATAGAAATACATAGAATGAGTCCAGGGCCAAGTAGTCGTGGGGAGCCTCCTGAAACGACAAAGGTCAAATCCCCCCCGGGGGGTCCCTCTGCCCTCTCGAGCAACGAAGTGAACTTCTTGGTGTATAGGTACCTTCTAGAGTCTGGGTTTGGACATGCTGCGTTTGCATTTGGTTGTGAAAGTGACGTAGACAGGATAGAGATCGAAGGGAAGGACGTGCCTGTTGGTGCCCTTGTTAGTTTCATACAAAAGGGTTTCCAAATGATGGAAATCGAGGCAAATTTGAATGCTAGTGGGAGTGATGTATATGGAAAATATGTCCAATTCTCAGCAAATGATATATTGACGAAAGACCTTGATGAACTTAGAAGTATTGCAAAGGAGATGCAGCAAGAGGATTCCTTAGGAGATGCCGAGGCGGAAGAGGGGAATGGAACTGGAACTGGAACCACCATAGATACCCAGGAGCGACATTTGAATGATGGTAGAAGCGTGCTACCTCCTCTGGACGTCAAAGCGGGGGAAGAGAATGAGGATGGTATGGATGTGGACCAGCCAGAGGTGCATGAGATGATGAAGGAAGAGGATGTGGCAGTATTTGAGGAGGAGGAGGAGAAGAAGAAGAATGAACAAACATTGACGAATGGTAGTCTTCATCAGAATGAAGGGGAAATTCCTGCAAAGATAGAAGAGCCCCTTCCACCATCGCCTCCTCGTGTGGTTGACTAGGCCACAGTGACTATATTGTATTTTACAAACTGAACTTGTGACTCATGACTTGATTTGACGCAATGTAATGCTGTATGAAAATTGTCTAAGTATGAAAAAGGGCTTGACCGAACTCTTCAGTGTCTATGAAATGGTCTTTGATCATGTTTGATGAAATCCTGAGTTTCCGTAGCCTTGGTGAGCATTGATCAATGGCTACTGGTTTCTTTCCAGGACATGCGTATATAATTCTGCCTGGAACAACAGGATCATATTCTGTTGCTATCACTGGTTGCTCCTTGTCGCACCGTGGAGTGTCATCAGAATTGCCTTTGAGTAGCAGGCTGGTCAACATGCGTAGCATTTGGGGCATGTCCCCTTCGTCTTCCTTGCGCCAATCAAACTCTGAAAGCTCATGGAGGAGATTCAGGAATGGTGTTGGCCCTAACCTTGGCACGATATCATCCCTATTTACAAGAGACCAGACACTCTGAAGTGATGTCTTTGCCAAGGTCATGCTCATGCAGGCAGGAGGCTCGTATGCATAGCAACGTATTTTATCAGAATGAATCCCCCTTTCTAAAAGCTTTAATGTTAATAAACTACCGACGCCTGCACCCAGAGAGTGGCCTGTAATTGTCAGGATATCACCTCCAGAATTCAGAAAGGTCTCAAAAAAGGGACCAAAACGAGATTCCAGATACTCTGCAGCTCTCACCATGCCTGCATGGGCCATTCCATGTTCTCCAAATGTCATTCCATGAGCAAAAAGATCAATAAAGACATCATCTTCAGAGTACGTCCCTCGAATACACAGCATGATCTCCCTCTGAGAATGAGTACCATTTGCAGTACAGGCAGCAAGATAGAATGCAGGACTCCCACTCTTCACAAGGTCTGCAGTATACCTGGCTCCTAAAAGTACGTATCCTTTGTCATACAGAGCTTTTTCTAGGGCATCATCCTCCGTAAGATCATATGCAAACAGACAATAGTCTTTGTATTGTTGCAATGCCAATAATCCCTGTGTATCCTCATCAGATTCCAGCTCTCTATGCATGTCGTCTTCTGTTAAATCATCCTGACCGACACGATCTTGCTTCTTCAAGTAATAATATAGTCGAGGAGCCATCTCCATTGGCGAAAATTCAGATCGAGACAGATACTGTTCAATCTCAGGGTACTCTTCCTTGAGCTTTTGCAAGGTGAAGACAAGCTCTTTCAGGACAAACCACGTATTGCTACCCATCACATCCTCTTCTGGAGGTTTCCAATCCCAAATAGACTTCAAAACATCATCCTGATGTCGTCTCCGGTTTTGACGAAGAAGAGCGACATATGAGAGACACATTCGACCAGCGACAATGTATGCTAACGAGTTTGCAAAAATCCTCCCGACCCTTCGAGGATTCTGAACCGTAGATACAACGATCTCTGATCCTAAAATCGCTGCAATACCATACGGGCGAAAGAGAAACGCAATACCCTCGATCGTTGAGTATAAGACAGAAGCAGCGATATTGGTGATCCCATATCCCAGCTTCTGAGACAGAAACTGGAGCATCTACCTAGAATTTAGAGGGAATTTCATCAAGAAGTATATTTAATTATCAAGATATTCAATCAGCCCAGCAAGAGCTCCGGAAAATGCAGCATTGTAATCGACGGCAACTTCGTTAGTAACGTAATCATCTCTTGAATCGCGATAGGAGTCTGATGGACCTGATGGTCCTCCAACGAGAGCTCCATAGAGAATATGTCCATTTGGCTTGGACGATTCAAAGACTGACCATCCACATGAACGAGGTTCTGGCGGACAGGAAGCTCCTGCATGATGTGGGTACTGTGGGAACTTTTTGCCAAACCCAACCACATAACTTCTTCCAGAGTCACCAATGGCATAATCAATCTGGGTTTGAGCCCATCTTCGAGAAAGTTTGGAGAGTTTGGAGGATGAAGAGTACTTGGCACACACGAGAGCAAGGAACCCAGAGGATGTAGAGAATTGGAGGTTGCCCCAAGCTGACCATGATGGCCTGGACATTCCTTTCGGCGTCTTGACAATATCCTCGAATCCATTTGATTTGATCCAAGCATTCAAAAATCTTTTTTCAATATACGATTTAATGGAAGAAAATTTGGGAACATCTTCCCCCTGGTGTTGGAGCTGGTAGAGCAGAACAGCAGTGGGTGCACCCAGATTGTCCCAGCCAGCAGTAACGTCCCAGTATCGTTTCGTCCAGTACTCCACAGAATCTTTCAAATAAGAACGATTGGAAGTTGCTTTGAAGAGCCATGCGGCTGCCCACGACATATCGTCGATCCATTCAGAACTCTTGTAAATCTTGGTTGCCGTCTTAAAGTGAGAGCTGTACAGCCCAGGACTGTTTTCTGCCATCTCGTACAGGTCTTTGGCATGCTCCAACAAATCACTCGAGAACTTCTCATCGTCATCTTTGTACAAAATGGACGCTGAAGCAAGAGCGGCAGACACCTTGGACATCAAATCCGCACCATGCATCCCCTCTGTCCACACAAAGTATGGCCTTGGGCCCTTTTGCTCATGCGCCCTGCCCCAGTAATCATGGTCAATATCAGGGTGACCAATCTGACCAATGTACGAGCCTTTTTTAATATGACAGTCCATAAGATATTTGACAGCGACCTTGAGCGAATCTTTTGAAGATTCATACACTCCTGCCGATAGGTATCCAGATTTGAACTCCTGAATACCCCACGAGAGCATGGCTGCAGAGTAAGCCAGAGGGAAATTTAGCTTGAGATAGTCCCCAGCATCATACCAACCACCAGGCACCACATCATCCAGGTGAGAGCTTTTTCTCCAGGAAACTTGATATGACCCATCGTCTGGTATACGGCCACTCCTTTGGGCGTCCAAAAAGTACCAAGACAGTTTCAACACATGTTCATAGTCACGCCTTGAGAATGGTCCACCATAGAGGTCCCCACCACCAAGAGTCAAATTATCGTTCTCGATCTCATCCCCAAAAGGATCAGGAAGTATCAAGTCATCTGAACTGCTTCGATCGCAACAAGCAATTGTATCCCCAATAATATAGTCGAAAACAGGTCTGGCATGGATTTTGTCACTAGCCACAAGGATGGTGAAGAAAAAGATCATGCCAGGAGCACTCGAGTACTGTAGGCTACCCATACTTCAGTCTTTTGCTGATACCGCCTACTGCTATCTTTATCCTGGAAAGAATTGATCTTGAAACATTTACATAAACGAACCGTTGCCATGACTTTTGTTTCAAAGGCTGTCATTCAGTTGACTTTGACCATACAGGCCATGACAGAACCCTCTGGTCAAAATCGACATGGATCATCCGCGTGTCAGATACATGATGTATCGCATCTATAGACATAAGATATCAGGTGATTGGTTGTTGTATACAATCAACTCACTCGTAGAGAGATGAAAACCTGATATGCCATATGGCTTTCATTGCAAGCCTTGTGGCTCCCTTTAAGATATCCTGAAGATTTTCAAAATCTTGTCACAACATCAGAATACTTGTACATCAACCTATTCCATTTAAATTATATCGTATATTTGATTATTATCAGAGGATTAGATCAGTCGGAAGAGGTTGTGTAGTAGGGTTGCTCGGGGTTTCCGAAGAAGAACAAGACATCTCTCATGCTTTCTTACATCGCTCACGGTCGTAAAGCATACAGATCATTGGTCAAACCCTTGATAAATAATGTTATCTCGAATAAGGGCGATGTTGCTCGAGAGTACTCGAGCCTGGTTCCTATGGTGATCGAGTCTACTTCTCGGGGAGAACGTGGCATGGACATTTACTCTCGTTTACTTCGAGAAAGGATTGTTTGTGTCAATGGGCCGATTGATGATCATATGAGTAACTTGATAGTTGCTCAGTTGTTGTTCTTGGAATCTGAAAACCCTGAGAAAAAGGTATGGGTTCTGTTCAGGAGAGATTTGAAACAAAATGTTTCGTACGAGTTGAAGAGTTCGGGGATAACAAATACTTGTGTTTGCAGATTAGTATGTATATTAACAGTCCTGGTGGTGTTGTGACAGCTGGATTGGCCATTTACGATACGATGCAATACATCACATGTCCTGTTTCAACACTGGCTGTGGGCCAGGCAGCGTCAATGGCATCCCTGTTGTTGGCATCCGGTGAGCCAGGGAATAGAAAGTCATTGCCAAATAGTAGGATTATGATTCATCAGCCATCTGGGGGAGCGTCTGGCCAGGCATCAGACATAGAGATCCATGCAAGGGAAATATTGAGAATGAGGGATCGTTTGAATACCTTGTATAATGAGCATACCAAACAGCCTGTTGAGAAGATTGCTCTTGCGCTGGAGAGGGATTACTTCATGGACGCTGAAGAGGCAAAGAATTTTGGTCTTATTGATGAAGTGATTGCTGATCGAAAGAAATCCGAATAATAATCGTTTACATGTAGTATATTACACTGTAAATCAGTAGCCATAATCTCCTGGTGGCCTGCTACGTGGAGGTCCCTTTTTCTTTCTAGAATTCTGTTGTTTTCCAAATCTCGAAGGTATTTTCCCATCCGTCTTTTGATTAAATGAGTAGGATGATTTAATGGCCTGTGGATAGTCCTGGCCTATTTGGACGCCAAATATATCCTGCTCTTTTCTGCTCAAACTCACAGAGGCATCATGTATTTTGGTTGCTGGGACCTTTGCCAGTTCTGGTATCCACAGCCGTATGTACTCACCATCCGGGTCGTAGTCTTTGCTTTGCTTTGTAATATTGAATTTGTTTACCCTTCCACCGGTAAGTCCAGCAGCAGCAACCCAGTTGCCCCAGTTACTTGCTGGATCGTAATCCAGCAGTTGAGTTTCAAAATAATCTGCACCAAGCCTCCAATCAAGTCCCAAGTCGAGGCACAAGAAACTGGCAACATTCTGACGTCCTCTATTAGACATAAATCCTGTGGCCTTGAGCTCTCTCATATTAGCATCGACAAGTGGCCATCCAGTCAAACCGTCCTTCCAACGTTGGAACAATGCTGGATCATTCTTCCAGGCACGCCTCTTGCCTATCGGGCCAGATGGCCTGAAAATACCATTTCCTTGACTCAATGCATAGAACTTAAAGTAATCTCTCCATATAAGTTCAAATATGACCCAATAGGTGGATTTATTTGCACAAAGCTTGTCCTCGTATTTTTTGATGTCCCAATATATCTGTCTTGGGGAAATGCAGCCATGTGCAAGAGCAGGCGCTAATTTTGTCGAGTAATCCGATCCAATCATCCCATTTCGAATCTCAAAATATTTTTGAATGAGATTTGAGTCCCAGAGATAGTAGTGTAGCCTCTCCAGGGCAACATTTTCACCTCCAGCCATGGTGAATGCAGCTCTCTCATCCTTTTTCACATTCTTCAAACGAGGCGACCCTTTTGGAACCACTACATTAAGGTCTGCAGCATCTTTAGGAACATACTCTAAATTTATATCTTGCGGTAATACATCCTTCGCAGGAAAAGGAAGTTGGCCAGTTGCAGGAGTTGTAAACAGCCTTCTCACATCAGATCTATCTTCAACCTTGTTTCTAAAAGGCGTGAATACCGTCGGCATACTCCCCACATCAAATGGCAAGTCATCGAGATGATATAAAGTTGATCCCCATACCAGATCCAGAGTCGATCCTGGTCTTGACTCAAGTGCATCACGAACAGCATCTTCTGCATCTGTTTCCTCTGATGTAACCTCACTCTGTGCAAACACTGTGGTGCGCCATCCTTGAGGAACCAGCTTCAAAATCTCTTCTTCAGGAGAACCCATCATCACGACGAGATCTGATCCTATTCCTTTCAAGTTGTGCTTCAGAGCATGAACGGACTCCACCAGGTACTGGGCCCTGAATGGCCCAGTTTTGACACATCCATGTTTAAATGATGTCTCCGTGAACCATCTTGGATCAAAACAGAAGACAGGAACCACGTCGTTCACCTGTCCTTTCGTAGCCAATTCAACAGCCTTATGGATGACTTCATTGTCATGAAGCCTCAAGTCATTCCTGAACCACACAATAGCCCTGTGTCCCTCCATTGCTGACTCTCCTCCCTGGTCCTTGTGATTGGAATACGATACTAATGTTCTGACAGCAGACCTTCTGATTGATCTCGAATACAATGAGGAAGCGTATGACGCTGCCCTTGCATACGGTGCGCTGTTCTGTATCATCAACTGTTCCCTATACAAGAAGAAGGACTGTCTTGCCTTCAGCACCAATGAACAATGCAACGCACAATATGCAGCCCACTGGTGTTGCAATAGCTATCAAAATATCTTGAATTTGGAAATGTGACATGGCATCTGTGTTGAAAT
>PJEL010001076.1_pt1 | contig 29085 bp, 22 predicted proteins | sample 1853271 | NCBI WGS metagenome assembly PJEL01 (sample SAMN08108733, study PRJNA415343) | Invertebrate metagenome, whole genome shotgun sequencing project. | host: Globobulimina | place: Sweden: Gullmar Fjord | collected 2015-08 | reverse complement strand
AAGTTTTTGATAAAGATAGTCTTGCTTCCGTTTGCCAAACTGATATCCACATCAGATCTCGCTGGTGTCTTGGCTTTCTCCTCAGTCTTGGCCTTTTTGGGAGCTGGTTCGTCTTCTTCCTCATCAGATGAAGACGAAGACTTTTTGTCATCATCAGATGAAGAAGAGTCATCAGATGAAGAAGATGACTTTTTCACCGCCTCCTCGTCATCATCATCAGACGAGGAAGATGAAGATGAGTCATCATCAGAGGAAGAAGAAGACTTTTCCACCGCCACTTCCTCCTCCTCATCGTCAGATGAAGATGACGATGAATCGTCTGAAGAAGAAGAAGACGATGAGTCATCATCAGAAGACGACGACGACTTTTTCTCATCATCATCATCATCAGACGAAGAAGAAGACTTTTCAGACTCCTCCGAAGAAGACGAGCTCACATCAGAAGATCCATCACTGCTACTGCTATCAGAATCCTACAATATAAGTTCAACAGGAAACAATATCAGAATATACATCACGTCACCGCAAAGCGTCAACCCGATCACATGCATGCAACCTCGGATCCTCCCCCACCCACTTAAATTCACCACATCACGCCTCCACATACCTCAGAACTTGAAGAAACTTCCTTCTTCTTCTTCTTTTTCTCCTCCTTCAGCTTTTGCTTTTGTTTTTCCGCAGCAACGGCGCTTGCTTTTCTCTTCCCCATAATTGGTCTGCGTGCGTATGGACGACTGCGTCAATACCCCACAAGAATGTAGTAATAGTCGTATTTTATTATTAAAATGATACAGCTATGAAAATCAGCAGCACCTTATATCAGAAAAAGGCGACTACCAGTCGAGAATTACATCCATCCACCCATGCATGCATGCATGCTCAGTATGGAACTTCAACCTCTATAGTGGCACGCTTGAGACAAGACACTATCATGCTACATTCCATATACTACTACTGTATGTGCGTTACATATCTGGCGAAATCATACTTGATGCAAAAAACAAACCATTCTCTCATTCTCTCTCTCTCTCTCTCAGCGGTGAGCTCGTTCCTGTTCCTTCTGTGCTCTTCTCGCCTTAAATGCCCTCATAATATGATCATCAATAACATCTGCAGCCTGCATACCAGGATTGGGAACCTGTAATGCCCATGTATTATATTCGAGACTTCCTTGCGGCAGATTTGTCTGGAACCATGGATGATGCTGAATCTGTGACAGAGAAAGCCTCTCTGAAGGATCCTTTACCAAAATCTTTTGAAGAATATCCTTGGCATCAGAACTTATCGCTGGTCGTTCTGGAATCACATAATCTACTTTCAAGATCCTCATCAGCACTTTGTTCGTTCGTTCATGTGGTTTCAATGCTTTATCCTCTGGCCTCTCAAAAGGATACCGTGCAAACAACATGGTGTACAACATCACCCCTGCACTCCACACATCAGCCATTTTCCCATCATACCCCGTCGCATCTTTACTCTCAATAACTTCCGGAGCCGTATATCCTGGTGTCCCAACCTTGGAATGCGCAATAGAATCCAACTGGTCATGCTTTGCATATCCAAAATCACACATTTTCAACAATGGCTTTTTATCCTTTTGAAGCACAAGCAACGTATTCTCCAACTTGATATCTCTATTACACACACCCTTCCTATGACAATAATCCATACCTAGCACCAGCTGTTGAAAAAACCAACGTGCCTCTGCCTCTGGAAGACCCCTCCTCGAAACAACATGATTAAACATGTCTCCATTCGGAACATATTCCATCACAATCGCAAGATACGGACCGGCAGCAAAAACCTCCTTCAACTGAACCACATGAGGATGCAACAACTGCATATGATTCATGATTTCCCTCTGGCTGTGTTTGAGATCTTTTTCCGTGTTCACCTCTACAAATTTAATCGCCACATGTTCCTTCGTGGCCTTGTTCCTGGCCAGGATAACGTATCCAAAACTACCACTATTGATAAATTTTACCTTTTCGTAGATAGGGTGTCCCGATAAAGGATCATGATCCGGTTCTTTCGCGGGCATCTCAATCGTCGTCAATGGGCCAAACAAACTCGTTGATTGGTTGGTTCCTCGTATGTAAAACGCACGGCGTGGAAATGAATTCTCTTTTTTACGACTATTGCCAGCGTGGATGTAATAAAATAAAAAAGTACCGTAGTCGCAGTAAGACAACAGCACATATGTGCACATGCATGTGGGATGATGTCACACACAAGCAATTGCTTGTCTTGGGTTTCATCATGATGAAATGTGGGTCATTGGCAATGCATTTCTACTGCATGGGATGATGTATGACTGTATCTTACATATTTCAGTATGTATACATACTATCTGTAGTATATACTACCACGAGATGGGTAGTCTGCAGTCACTTTAGACTTGTACCAAAAATGGACAAAGGCACCATGCTACCTACTGCGGAGGAGGAGCAGCACTGGTCTTGATCTCAACAAAGTCTGATGATAGAGGGATTAGCCCCCCTGCCTGTACATTGAAATATAAAGCAACTACGGAGCAGTAGTATGTTGTACCATCGTCGAGATCACTCACAGTACCAAATGTTTCGGTAGTATTGGTAGAAGTACCACCCCAAAAGCGACCCATATTGCAGGACAAATCATAAAGGTCGGCCTGAGTATCATCCCAAGATCCACTCCATTCGCTATCAGTAACACTGACAGTGGAGACAACAGGTATTTGAGGGGCAAGTGTATAATTGACTGCAAACACATCTGTATATTCCGGAACTTCTGAGAGACCTGATACAAGTGAAGTGGAAAAAGCTTCTGGGTCATCGAAATATGCAGTTGCAAGCTCCGCAATAGAAGAATTACTGCTGTATATTGCTGTGAGAGTGACATATGTGGCATATTCGTCTTGCACTGTAAGAAGAGAGCGACGACGTTGTGGATCACTGACCTTTCCAAGAAAGCTGTTCACCACCTCACATACTCCTCCAGGTCCCTGTGTGAGCAGATTGGTACATATCTGTTTCTTATCAGCATCAGTGATTTCATTTGAAGGAGTGTAGCCACCCTTGAGTCCCATTGTAAGTGTCAAAGGAAAGTTTTCACTTGGTGCTCCAGGACTGCTGGAAAATACAGACAGACCGTTTGAGATCTCTGTCTTGACTCCAGACGTACACACACCAACTGCATAAATAGAATTATACCCATCGGTTCTTACTGGAACCTGCACACTCTGACCGACACCAGATGATACCTCCACAGTTGCTGGGACAGATCCAATGGCACCCCCAGTCGATGTCAATACAATGGATCCAACAGAACAGCCATTGCCACCTCCAATCTCCTTGATAGTGACCGTCACATATCCAGATGATGTCGTACTAGGTCCTGAGATGACTGGACCTGGGATGAATGGAGGGCCTACAACAGATGGTGTTGGAGAAGGAGATGGTGGAGGTGATGGTGGTGCTGTGGATACCATCTCGTATTGCTTGATGAACTTCCATGCCGAGTAGATCTGTGATCCTTCACTGGTTGGTGATGATTCCATCATAGACAGTGTTGGACGTCCCTGGCACCCATCCAAGGAGAGAATGCGAGCACACGACTCCTCTGGCTTGCTGGATGCACGCAGCTCAAAGTCTCCCTGGGTATCACTGCCAGCAACAGCCCGGACGGACCATACCTGGGGTCCACCATTCGCTGTACTAGACGAATCCTTGGTACCATTCAAAAATACCCCGGTGCCATATGGTGGAGTGGAGCACGCGTTGGGGTAGGAGGGATTGCCATACAAGGTACTCATGTACCCGAGGCACTTGGCCTTCTTACCAACATCAGGGTCCACAAAAGCCTGTACCGTCACCTTCTTTTCAACGCCATCCGTATCTTCTTCCACAACCCGGACCATCCACTCGCGCCACATCATAGACTTGCTGACTCCCCTTATCACTGGACCAGCAGTGGACTTGGGAGAGAGTGACGTAGTGCATGTCCTGTTGTTGAATCCCAAGAACTCTGCATACACATGTGCACGCGTTGGGACGTGCTCCCCATATGGCCAATCAAACATTACAGATATTACAAACAAACAAACATACCTCCAGAGCCAAGCCCACACGACTGGGATCGCCCACCAGAGACTTGGAGAGAATACACCCCCTGCGTGAGATCAGAGAGGGTCCCGATTTCCTTTGGTTCGACCTTGACCAGTTTCCACGACCCATCGGTGTCACCGCCAAGGTTGGATCTTTTGTTGTTTTGTTTACAATACAATCCGTTGATAGTGCTCGACAACACGAGCAAGAGGAGCCAGAAACCTCGTGACAGTTTGTGAGTGGCCGGCAACAACACGGACAGACTCATGCTTGAAGAACTTTGTTGATCGTACGAATAACACGAGTATGACGTGTATTAATACTAATGAGTATATTATATTATAATAAACACAAGGTATCCTGTTGTTAATGTATATATACCCCGTGGTAGGATCAGGCGTCTCATCAGCGTAACGCAATTTTGGAGGAGTGTAACATAATTTTGGACGAGCGTAACATAATCACGAGAATCATCATCGGGCCCATAGCTGGTAGCATCCGAACGACCCCCCTCCCCCTCGACGGTGAAGGGCACCGTTCTCATGCCATATTCACTCTTTTTTTGTTTCAATACCAAAACGAATGCGAGGCATTCCTCTGGGAAGAAGGATGCTGTCGTTTGTGGTGGCACCAACATCAACGGTGGTGACTGGGCCCGGTCAACACGGATGTTGGATAGGTCGAAGAGATCAATCAATGAACCGATGGAATCATATCATATTTGAAACAATAATTTGAATCCGTATTTCAACGTAGTACGTACTAGTAGTAGTATATTATGTTTGTACCTTGAAACCATGCCTCACCCATCCCTTGATCACAAGTTCAGGAGAGTAGTATGTATTCTTCCAGCTCTCTCGTGCCATGAAATCATCCATATACTTGGCCACAGCTGTCAACGAAGCAGGCATCTCCCATCCCCTGAAATGCTTGCACGCAATTTTGATATGATACAGACGAGGCATGACCAAAAAGTCAGTCTGGCATGGAGTTGCCCCACCAATGTAAGGGTTGGTCGTTTCCAAAAAGGCATTCAACTCTTCCAAAACCTTGACCAACTCGGCCTCTTTATTCTTCGTCTCTTCCTCTCCCTCAGCCTTCAAAAAACCTTTAAAAGCTCCAAGAAGAGAGCCAGCGACCTGTGGAGAACCCTCCACGGTTCCAACGGAAGGTACTGGAAATTTGGCTTCCAGGAGATCAGACACCACATCAGAACCTACTGTAAAGTCACCAGTTGCCAGGTCCTTCAACACAGGCACAGTTCCAGCAGGATTCACATCCAGCAACCACTGTGGCTTGTTATCCAAGTCAACATAGGTTCTCGTGTATGGAACCTTCTTCTCTTCTATGCAGAGCAAAGCCCTGTGAGAAAATGGGCAATCTGCCAACACATTCGTCTCTGCGTCGCCCTTGACAGTAATGTCATAGATTGCGTCTTTACCAGTAGATGCCATTCTAGTTTGAGTAGCTGCACGAAAGAGTATCGACGTCCTTTTGAAAAAGAGAGTAGGTGATGGCACAGAACGAAGCTGATGAGCTGATGCTACTGCCATGTGCATTGTTGTTGATTACTTCTGTAATTCACCACTACACTCGTAGTAGATCTTCGTGTCTAAATAAACTCGTAGAAGATTCCAAGTGGTGTTGTAAAGAATATACTTTTACTCTTGTCAGAAACTTGTTTGGTTTCAACTATTGAAACTCCATATTCAGTCATCACCACTGCTAGGTACGACGTAGAAGGATAACAAACAAACAAATACTACTATTGTTTTACTGTACACGTGGTTTGCCAAACAAACCAGTGAGTGGTTTCCTTCACGGATACAGAAACACACTTCCCTGTGTCTCGGACACGCCAGGCAAGGTTGTTGTACGTACGCCAGAAAGAAACGTGACATTCTCTTTCTCTCTCTCGATCGTGTATATAATCATGGCAGAATCTGATGGAGCTGTTGTGGAACGAAGGACTGGTGAGGATGTTTCTGGGAAAACGACTGAATCGGCAGCAGCTATCGTCGCTGGAGGGGAATCTGGAGCTAGTGGAATTGTTCCAAAATTACAAAATGTAGTCGCAACGATAAACTTGGGTTGCAAAGGATTGGATCTGAAGCAAATAGCTCTTCATGCGAGGAATGCCGAGTACAATCCAAAACGTTTTGCTGCCGTGATTATGCGTATTCGAGAGCCAAAGAGTACGGCTCTTATATTTAGTTCAGGTAAAATGGTGTGTACTGGGTCGAAGAGTGAAGACCAAGCTCGCTTGGCTGCGCGTAAATTTGCCCGTATTCTCCAAAAGCTTGGAAACCCAGTCTCCTTTAAGGAATTCAAGATACAAAACATGGTTGGCTCGTGTGATGTGAAATTTCCCATACGGTTAGAAGGTTTGGCTACCTCACATAGTATGTTTTGTTCGTATGAACCAGAGTTGTTCCCTGGTTTGATCTATAGGATGCAACAGCCAAAGATTGTCTTGTTGATTTTTGTCTCTGGAAAAGTGGTACTTACTGGAGCAAAGAAACGGTCTGAAATATACACAGCGTTTGAAAATATTTATCCAGTACTTCAAGAGTATAAAAAAGGTTCAGGAATATCGCTGCCACCATCTCAGCAAGGGCTGGTGAATGGTGACACCCCCCCAGCTCTTCCAGCTGCAGCTGAGGAAGGCTTGGGTAACCCTGCAGCTACAAATAATAATAATAATTGATAGAAATGTATGCAACTAGAGTAGCATATCGTACATAGACACGTACTGTAAGTATACCGTATATGATATCCATCAGAAGGATCTTTCTTCTGATGAGATCTGAAGACTCTTCAGAGTCGTCAAGACCCAAGACCATAAGGTGGATGTCGTTGTTGCTTCTACCAGCAGTCTTATAAGATTTGAATGAATTACACATTATATCACACTACTTCTGTATCGTAGATTGCAATGTTGTTTGACGAGACGACGGAAGAACGTACAGAGTTGCTCCTTTTGCTTGAAGATGGACCAGGTGGGTTTGATGTCGTTCGACTGCTTGGAATTCTTATCTATAATCCATGATACCTGGTATACCATACGAAATCGACGAGCATGGTGTGGATGTGTCATGTCGAGATCATGATGATGACCAAAACCGTATGACACCTGTTTGATGTGTACTCCTTTGATATACGTAGATGAGAAACGTCAAATTAAAAGACTTCAGATGGTGCTTGAGGCGTTCCGGGATGGCTTTGGTGGTGAGACTCCAAAAACATTTGCCACAGCTCCAGGTCGTGTGAACCTGATTGGAGAACATATTGATTATGAAGGGTATGGTGTTCTTCCTATGGCTATTGTGTTGGATACTGTCGTTGCGATACGCAAAAACCCTGAGAGCTCGGTGATTACGTTGAAAAATACAAACTCTAGTGTATATGGAGCTTTAACATTTCCCACATCTCCTGATCAGGAGATTGATACGAACAAGCACTCGTGGGGTAATTATGTGATTGCTGCGTACAAGGGAGTTTTTAATCATCTCCGAAAGCATCATCCTGAATCTGAGCCAGAGCCGGTGGGGCTGGATATCATGGTTGATGGACGTGTTCCTACTGGGAGTGGGCTCTCCTCATCGGCTGCGATTGTGTGTTCTTCTGCACTTGCGATAATGGACGCTCTTGGGGTTCCTAGATTGCCAAAAACGGAAGTTGCAGAATTCACTGCGCTTGCGGAACGGTATGTAGGGGTGATATCAGGTGGTATGGACCAGGCCATTTCAATCATGGCAAAAGAAGGTGTTGCACAATTGATAGAGTTCAATCCTGTCCGGGGAGCACCTGTGAATATACCTAGTGATGCAGTGTTTGTCATTGGAAACTCGATGACTGTCAGTAACAAGGCAGAGTCAGCGACAGGTCGTTATAATTTGCGGGTTGTTGAATGTAGACTGGCAACTGCTGTCATGGCCAAAGCCATGGGGGCATCCAAGGAGGACATTCTATCACAATACAAAACCCTCAAGTCTATAGAACCTCTTATAGAGAGTTGGTATTCGAGTAAAAGTATTGAAAACAACATTTCCGATCCAAACTGGTGTGTTGCAGCAGTCTTTGATTTTCTGCCAGAAGGATCATGTACGAGGAAAATGATTGAAGATACATTGGGATATGGGATTACAGAACTGTTTGACAAAGAAGATAATGCGACGAATAAAGTCCTATCTACATTTGATACATTCAAGCTGCACCCCAGAGCTCTTCATGTATATAAAGAAAAGCAACGGGTGTATGACTTTGCTCAGATTTGCGCAGATAGTCGGTGCAACTCTGATACGACTATAAAACTCTTGGGATCTCTCATGGACATGTCACACGATTCGTGTGCCAAATTGTACGAATGCTCGTCGCCAGAACTTGATCAACTTGTCGCGATTGCCAAAGAGAATGGTGCGCTTGGGAGCAGGCTCACTGGTGCAGGTTGGGGGGGATGCACGGTATCTCTTGTACGAAAGGACATGGTTGAGGAGTTTATGAAAAAGATAAAGTTGCAGTATTACGATGCGCTTATAGAAAAGGGGATTGTGAATGAAGATTCCATGGATGTGACATTATTTTCCTCCAAACCTGGAAGTGGTGCAGGTGTGTATCTTCCAGCATGGATGGACTATTTATAGCAAGGGTCTTCTTTAAAACTAATTAGTATTACATATAATGACGAATGAATGAATGAACGCTGTGATGTGTGCATAGCACGAAAAGACCTTGTAACAAAGAACAAACAAAGAAAGAAATAGTCGAGTATTTCTTTCCCTACCAAGGTTGTGGATCCTCTCACGACGATGTAGGATTCAAGAATCCTAAAAAGAGTACATCTTTCTTCCTCAGAGAGTGACGTGGGATCATGACATCCTCTTGTTCGTGTGGGTTGCGTGGTCTTTGTCAAACTCGTTGGGTTCTTGTCTCGTTGGCTCTGATAGTCGCGTTGATTGTCCTTCAGTGTGTGTTTATTCTAGATAGAGGCAGATCAATATCTTCAATCGGTTCTCTAAAGAGGGCATTCTCTGTGAGAATCTCGGAAAGTGTGGAGGACACTGCCTGCCCACTCAACAGGAAATATGTGGCTGACTTTGCTAGAAATTACAGTCAATATAGAGAGCAGATGAAGGAACGAATACTCCAAGTGAAGGATATGTGGCGAGAGGGGAATGCAAAGGTGTATGTACAGCATATTCACAAGGGTGGTGGGTCAACATTGTGTGACTTTTTGGCTCACTTGCCTGGGCTGGGGGTCAGTCACCAGAACAACTGCAACGGTCCGAGAGAGTTTTTTCACATCACTGCGTCGGACTTTAAGCGTATAGAAGATCATATGAACTCTAGAAAGCAGAGGTTTGTATTCAATGAACGGTCCATGGCATCAATGCATGTCAGTGCAGAGGCAGCTCAAGCCAGGAAACATTTCATTCTGCTGACAAGCATTCGACATCCGTTGGATAGAATTGTATCGCACATGGCTCAGGTATATGGACGAGAGTTCAAAGATGCAAATGACGTGGATGAACTATTGTCGTGGTTGAGAAACTTCCTCAAGGATTCTGTAGACCAGGAAGCTCTTTTGAGCAAAAAAAGGACAGAGTTTCACCACCACGAAAACAACTTTGAGTCCATGGTGTTATTAGGAAGGTTTTATGAGCAAACAAGTACGACTGCAGTATCCACTGAAAATGCCCTTGAAGCTCTGAGCATGTTTGATATTGTCATTCCAACAGATCAACTGTCAGATGGGCTCCAGGTGATTCAGTCAATATTTGCTCAACAAGCCCAGAGCCAAATCAAACAGGCATCGAAAAATGTACGGGTTGCATCCAAGATTTTGTCAGATGCGATACGAACACGTGATGATCTTAGAGATTTGCATGTTCAGATTCTCTCTGAAAACTGTGCAGATTTGGCATTATATCAGAGATCAATATTGATCTTTCACACAATCATGCAAGCTCTTTTCAAAACCAAGCTTCCAGGAGTTTGAAATCTGTGGATGGCTTTCGAACGCTTTGAATGTGACATAATCCCGCAGAACTTTAGAATAATATAATAATATTTCATTATAATTGAGAAAGCACGAATTTATTTCCCAAAGATGTCGGACATCTTCTCATCGTGGAAAACGCAACTGACAATTCTGGAAGAGACAGCGGTCCTTCGTAAAAACGACGCACAGTCTCTGTTTAAAGATGATATACGTAATTTACAACAATATCTTGAGAAAATAGAGCAGAGAGTCAAGGAAGTGGAACGTTCAGTGGAAGAAGAACAACGGGAGATTGCCAGTCTTGATGACAAGATTGCACATGCCAACAAGCAACAGCTCTATTTGAAGAGCATGGAGACAGACTTCACAATCCCAGCTAGAATGACTACGAGTGAAGATGCTCCGCAGAGTAGTCGGGGTGCAATAACACAGGATGAATTGGATGAACTGTCCCCTTATATGAAGGGTCGGTTGACAGTTGAGAGGATCAATGTAGCTCTGGAGGAGTTGACCTCACATGCGAACAAGAATGCTGTTATGATTGCGGCTGCAAAGAAAAATAAGACTTCTGGTATTGATCGAAAGCATGCTTTGTGGTTGCTGCACAATATTTCCAGGAACTCTTCCATGAAGAATAGGAAATATTTTGTCCTGGAGTCTGACTTACGTCGAGGAAGATATTTGAAAATGGACAACACGTCCAAGTCAATACTGACAATATTGAGACATGTTGGTAGAATATCAGAGTGCCGGCTGCAGGCAGATGGAAAGACCCATGTTGTGTATGTCTGCTTGTACATGTAGATTGTGTATCGTTATTTAAACGTTTAAAAATATATATGTCCTACTGGTTGCCATAATTACTCGGCGCTCTCAATGTAATGGAATTTCTTGACCTCAACTCTGGCAGCCACAAGATCCATTTGACGCTGTCCTTCAGGAGTGATGCGACGTCCCTTACCTCCTGGGATCTTCTCTACGATACCGAGTTCCTCAAGAGTGTGGAGGGCGTGGCGGATGACACCTCCAGCGGCCTTAGTGTGGTGTTCAGTGCAGGTAGAGTTCTTACCATTGCGTCCTCCAAAAGCACGGCGAAGAGCTCCTACTCCAACTCCGTGTCTAGTGTACACTCTGCGGGCTACAGCTGCAGTCTTAACATAATACCAGTCCTCATCCTGTGGGCCAAGCTCCTTGAAAGTTCCGGTCTTGCAGTAATCTACATATCCTGGAAGTTGGACCTGCATCACACGTATATAATCATCAGAATGCTGTACGCATATCACCGAGAGCAGCCAGCCGGCTGCTTCCACCAACTCTTTCACAAGCAACCCCACAACAATCACGAACCTTTCCGGTAGACTTCAAGTAAGAGCTGAATGCAGTAATAAACTCATTGGCAGGGACATCCTTCACGCCCTTTCCATTGTATGTAGTTGTGACTTCCATGGCCGTCGTCGACAAAATTCACTCTGCAGAATACACGTTACTGTGAGATATTGCCAACAGGAGTCAGATTCTCATTAAATCATGCAGTATAATTATGTCTAGGAGAGAGAATATCCACAAGAGCTCTAGAATACTGCGGGAAAGAGTCGATGCGGCGACGCCGCATCATTGTGCCTTCTTGGCCCAATCCTTCCTATCAGTTTCTGAATAAACAAGATATCGTACCTATGATGATTTTGAATTTATTTAACGTTAGAGAACAAGAGTTCATCTGGCTTTGTTGTGACAAAGAGACGGCCATGGCCTGGTGAAAGGCTCTTGTATGGTTTCATCTATGAAATAGGTAGAATGACGGCGTTTCCTATCAAATCAACCCTTTGAAAGGAGATCCATGTCGATTTCACTTCAGGACAGGCGAGCATACTTTCTTCTTATAGAATGCGGCGAAGCATCCCTCTCCCTCTTGAAAACTGATCCTGATTTATATCATCGGCAATTCAAAGGTATGTTTGATACTCTACTCTCTAGTGTGCGTAGAGCTGGCCCAGAGGTAGCTCGCCTCACATGTTGCGAAAATTCCTCATCTGGGAATTTATTGGATGTTCAATCGGATATAAGTGAAACATAACGATATTTATTTGGATCTCGGGAAATTACCATGGACATTGTCTTCTTTCGCCCGAGCGGCGTGAGTTGGCATGTGCGCAACTTCGGCGCGGCGGAATGATTGTACTTGGCTCATCTCTGTATGGTTTACAATGCAGATATAACAAAATGTCTGACGACGAGCATCATGACGTTCACTTTGAGTCCACGGACTCTGGAGCCTCCAAGACGTACCCAATGCAGGCTGGTTCCATCAGAAAGAATGGATTCATCGTGATCAAGGGACGCCCATGCAAGGTTGTTGATGTGTCTACCTCTAAAACTGGAAAGCACGGACACGCCAAGTGTAATTTCACTGCCCTTGATATCTTCACCAACAAGAAGCTGGAGGACTTGCAGCCATCTTCCCACAATTGCGACGTTCCACACGTTGTTCGTACTGAGTACACCCTCATTGATATCTCTGACGATGGATTCTGCACTTTGATGACTGATTCTGGAGATACCAAGGATGACTTATCCTTGCCAAAGGGAACTGATGATTTGGAGAAGCTTGCTGAACAGATCCAGGCTGACTTTGAAGAAGGAAAGGAAGTTGTTGTTTCTGTCTTGGCGGTACGTCATTTGTTTTTCATAGTAAAAAAATATAGAAATTGGCAAAGAGGATCAACTTGTACCATCAAATTCATATACTTTGTGATGACAGCATTTCAGCCTTGTCTGAGCCATTTCTGCTGACTCTTTTGTGTGTGATTGTGTTGTGGGGAATAGAATTCTGACTTGTTTTTACTTCTTTTGCGTGCAGGCCATGGGTGAGGAAATGATCTGCGGAGCCAAAAATGTTGGTTAATTTTTTTGAAAGAAAATACAATCACATGTAACAAAAAAAGCTCAATTCAATCTGGAATGCTTGCCATACGTTCAAAATGGATGACAATCCGTTCAAGCTCTTTGATTGCGATTGTCGTCTCGTAGGAAATGTCTTCCAAATGTTTTTGGTGGGCGTTTTGGGCAGCGACGAGTTCTGCCTTGATCATTGTAGTTTCTTTGATGCGCTGCTGCTGATCTTGCCGGAGCCTGTCCATCTCGAGATCTGTCTGCTTGATTTTCTCGACGAGGTTCTGTATGTATTCTTTTTTTGATGCCACTGAAGCTTTCAATTGTTCGATATGAGATTCCTGCTCTGCACAGGATGCATGGATAGATTCCATCTCAGTAGAGGTTTGTGAAAGCATGGATGACATGCCAGATATCCCAGATTCAATCATTGACGCGACGTTTTGTACTCGAAGATCCCAAAACATTGCCGAGTATTCATTCTGCTCTTGAAGCTTCTGATGCAGATCCTGCTCAGGACATTGTACCGTGGGTCTTACATCTGGAGACTCTGTCATGGTATTCAGGCCCATGTGTGAGATTTTATGCATGGCAGCATGACTTTCCGTGGCCATTGTCCGTTCAAAACCTTTCACATATTCTCTAGTAGTATGTAGAATATTGGATATGACAGATCGTGTGGCCTCTATGGCTGCATTGATGCCAAAAGAAACTTCTCTCTGTTGTTCCATTTGGAGGTTCTCGAGGTCACAAATGATAGTCCTGAGAAATTTTCTTGTGGATTCCTCGCCATTTGTATGAATCTCGTCTAGTATATTCATTTGTTCCTGAAAGGCTTCTCTACTTCGCGTGGCATGTTCTAAAGCATAGGGCTCCCATTTTTTATCAATTGTTATCCCAGTATTGAGCAGTGTTTCAATCTCCTCCTCCCTCATGGCAATTTATGTCGACCCCAACCGATTGAAAACAAGCAAGGTATATAGCATTTACAGTTTTATTTTGAGAAAACATAAAAATTTACGTGAATCAGAGTATATTAACCAGATTGTCGTCATCCAGTCAGTTACAGTCACTTGAGGGGTCAAACCCTGTTGACATGGGTTCTGGGTCATCAATGAAGACGGACACTCGTCTTCTTCCCATATCAGATGTCGATTTTCGTGCAATTTTCTGCAAAACTAGGTATGAATAGTCTGGAAAATGATCTCGCATCATCCGTCCACTTAAAATGATCCCGTTTGACACCAATGCTTCTGGCGTGGTCCATTCACAAGTGTACTCCCGTGATACCTTGGTCCTTCCTAGCCTTGTCCGGCGAGTTTTTCCTGTCGGTTTCATGTACATGACTCTACCAGGTGGAACGAATTTTTCTGCCCTCTTCAGTGTCTCGTCTTCCTCACTCGCTGTTCTCAGACTGTGCTGGTATCCTTGAACCCATCGGATTTGCTCGTCAGGGAGATTTTCATCTGAATAAAAGAGGTCTGGATCTGACCACAAATACCCTGTCATCCAAGATATGAGCAATGAAATTTTCGACATCTTGCAGTACATCCCGAGATGAACCATTTCATCTCTCAAGTGTTCAATGGTGCCTAGAGTTAGTCTAGGGATGCATTCCTTCCCACACACTGTAGAGATGCACCAATCCCTGGATAGCTCGGACAAACTCTCCGAAACAAGGCCACCGGGTGGGCTGAATGTAATACACTTGAGTCTTTTATGATATCGTCGGAAATAGAGGCCAACGAAAAACGCACAGCCTGCTCCTAAACTGTGCCCACAGACAAGGATAGAATAGTCTTTATGGGCTGCATTTGGTCCTGATATGTACCTATCGATAATACCTGTGGACTCGATACTCTCTATTGTAGCTTTTGAGGCTTCAAATATACCTCTATGTGCCATAAGATTGCTATGATCTTTTTCCATGCTGATACTACCAGGGGCATTGTCACACCAATCTGCCTTGTCAAGCCAGTCCTTGACATCTGCTGGTTCATATTTTAGATCTCGGACGACATCATCGAAGCTCATGGAACCTCGTATGGCAATAATAATTTTTTCCTTCTCGTGGTCTAGTGCAATAAAATACGGGAGAACATCCTTCCCTTGCCCCTCTTGTACCACATGCAGCAGATCTTCTCGCTCCAGATGTGCTGCTTCCACAATTGCCTCTTTATTTAAATATGGAGCCCGCCTCAATTGTAAAGGCGGTCCAGATGTCCCTTTCAAAGCTTCTAACATCATGTTACATGAATTACCGCAGCATAGTTGGACCATACCTGTGCCTGGATGTGCCCATGCATACAGCATCCATCCATATGCAGCAAAAGCATACTTCATATAGTAGGCCAAGTCTTCCACCACCTCTGGATCGACTTCACCTTGAGTACTACCAACAGAAAGTTTTCCTTTTGAGTCAAACTTTAAGCTCATAGATCCGCGTCGTGCAGATACGGAAAATGACTGCGTGCTGATCAAACCAAGTTCGACATCACCACTCACCTCATCGACATGTGCATCCTCCACAACCTCTGCATATCGAAATATCCTCTGCCGCATCATGGAAAGATAAAATATGACCAATACGTCTGTGAATACAAGGTCTGTATGTCGAAATATGTGTCCTAACAGCACTCCCAGTCGTCCAAAAGTTTCTCTGACCTCTGTTTTTGATCCAGAAACACAGCAGAACCAGCAGCTCAGGTATGCGCATTGTCGCTTCCAAATCTCTGGATCGCTGTAGTCGGGGAAAAAATTAAACGAAAGTATACAGAAAGCACCAAGACCTCCAATCATTGCCCACATGGACCAAATCAAAGCTTCATACGATGCCACCAGATTGAATGAAGAACCATCCGTGCGTAAGCATGCACTTTCGTGATTATACAACACTGTCGTTCCATAAATTGTCATTCCAACTCTTCCAAAGCTACATATTAAGTCAGCATACACCAGAGGACCAAGTTTAGATCGTTTCCTGGTTTCATAAAGGGATCCTTGTGAGCTGCACCAGGCAATGAGAGGTTCCAGGACAGAGCTCACAGCACAGAGGCCTAGTATGACACACACGACGACCAAGAAGTACTGTTTTGAATCACATGCTGTGTCTGATACGAGACGAGATTCTGATGCCCAGATAGATAGCACAACAGTCCAGGTGATGTGAAACAGAGACAACTGTAAAGCTGGTATGACCAAATCATCACCACCAAGAAGCCAGCGCCGTCCAAAAAGAACAAGTGCAGGCATTATCTACACCTCTGTCTAAGATTTCAACCACTTGATGGTATTCCTGATAAATCGTCTCAGTATGAACCCTGTGTTTAATGAAATATCAACATGAGAGCGTGTCTAGCCTAATTCTGAGTTACAGTCTGTCCATCAGTCTCATCAGGACATACTGAAATCCTGTCATCCCCAATACATTTGATTGATACATACATTGATTTCATCCGACAAGGAATGATTATGTTGGCATTCGGCAGAGAAAATGAAATCTAGACATGTCCCTTTAAAGAGGACAACACCTGAACCGAAATCCTGGTATGAGGCATGGCCATGGACAATAGAGTAAGTATCTAACAATATTATTTCATAAACATTTGTTAATAATGCGGGGGGTGTCTCACACACTGATGACGGAGTTGGTTGATCCCTTCCAAGTTGCAAGTTCCAAGTGATATCCCAATATATATTGGGGAAGAGAAAATCTCTCTCTCTTTCTCTCATACTAATTGACCAGTGATTATATGGATTGAAACCAACATGGAGGCATGCAGATGACTACAAGTTAACAACGTGTGGAATACGCATGATCCTCATCTATAGACACCCTCTTACAACAGGTGGTAATTGGTAAGATCTCAAAACAACAGCCAAATGACTATGCATAGTCCTCATTCCAAGCATATGCAGGTTGAGTCATTCATGACGAGCCCATCACATTCTACGATTCAATATTATTGTATTATTTCTCTATTTAATGGTCCATATCCACATTTGTTGTCGGCTATATCAGAATGGCGAACAGGCACTATCTCTGGTGTTGAGAGGCAAGTCGTTGGGGGGACAAGCACTTGACCAGCAGTAGATGTAGCACCAACAACGATGTCTGATTGTCACGTTGATAAAACAGAGGATACAGATGTCACTTTTGATGCGAATCAAGAGCTGACAGGTACAGCGGAAGAAAACCCAGGGTTTCTCAGGAATGAAAGGCCTTTTGGGGAGTTTTATCCCCTAGTGTCCTTGCAGGAACTTCTAGAATGGGAACCAAACCAGAATTATACGTATCGAGAGGTTTATATACCCTATGAAAGGTTGTATATGAAACAGCAACAACCAGATTCCAGGCAGAAAATACTCTGTTGTCATGACATGAGGGGAGGGTACTTGAGTGATAGATACATGATGGGAGCCCAGGAAAACTCGGATGGATATTGTTTTAGACATTGGCATCTTATTGATGGTTTTATATACTTTAGCCATCGATTCGTGACAATTCCACCTGCGGGCTGGACAAATGCAGCACACAGACATGGCTGTCCAATATATGGCACGATAATTACCGAGTGGGAAGATGGCAGGAAACTCTGTGAGGAAATGATCGCATCGGAAGGTAAAATGGATAGATGTATACAACAGCTCGTGAATATTTGTCTGTACTATCGTTTCGATGGGTGGCTTATAAATATAGAGAATGAAATAGATAGAGATCTTGTGGAAAAGTTGGTAGAGTTTGTTGAGAAGCTTACAACAGCAATGCACAAGGCTATTGCACACTCAAAAGTCATTTGGTACGATGCTGTGACGATGAAAGGGTTGTTAGAATGGCAAAATGCATTGACGCCGCTGAATAGGCCATTCTTCGACAAATGTGATGGTATTTGGATAAATTATACATGGAAGGAAGGTGATCCAAATGCAATCAGGGATGCTGCTGGAGATCGCAGAGGAGACGTTTTTATTGGGGTGGATTGCTTTGGAAGAGGAACATACGGAGGAGGAGGAATGAATACATATGTACCTGTTGATGCTATTAATAATGCTGGAATGAACGTTGGGATGTTTGCCTGTTGCTGGCCATATCAACACTACAAAGATGCTGCTGATACACATGATGCTGGACATGGTCCCCTGTCAGACATGTATAGATCTTGGTATGCATTTGATGAAGAATTCTGGTATCGAATACAAAAAGTATGGAACAGGTCTAGATTTACTGTTACATCACTTCCATTTTCTTCGGATTTTGAGATTGGATCCGGATCTGTCTATTACTCTGGAGGCCGATTGGTTAGCACTCGTCCTTGGTATAATTTGAGCTTGCAGAACTTGCAATCAACGCCGTGGTTGTATGATTCACATCACAGTAATATATATACGTGTCATATCAGTCGATCCACCGCATACAATAGGTCAAGCTGCTTTCTGATCAAAGGAGGTGTAGGAGAACCCATACGGATCCGCCTGTATCAAAGTCAAATCCCTGTATCCGGCAAGTCTGGGATTGCCTTACGGTGTACAACTGCAGTTGCTAGTGGAGTAGTATTAAGAATTTCCATAAAGTTTTCTAGATCTTTGGTAGATGCTGGCAAACCTAGGGAGAGCGTCATGGTAGAACTTGATTGCTCACATGACAGGAATGCAGGGAGAAATGGAACATCATCTGCTATTGATGAATGCACTTTTGCCTCCACAGTTGCTGTGAAAGGATCTTCTAGACAGTCACAATCTGGCCATGTTGTCCTCAATCCACACGAGAGTGACGTCAACGATGCCAAAAAGCTGGAGGGCTGTCAATGGATCACATCAGAATTTGGCATTCCATCAATAGATGTGCCCCCATGGGTATTTACAGAAGGGTACATTTCAAGTATTGACGCCATTATCCGACCATCTACTGGAGGATCTATGTGCAAGTGCGATGTAGCTATTGGAAATATATCGGTTTGGTTTTTGAATGAACCATTGCCCCAGTGCAATCCAGTGGGCGCAATCATTCCAGCAGATGTTGAACTCCAACTCATCCAAAATGATCAGGGCGAGAATATTGCCAAGCAATTAAGCACTACTCTTCTTTGGGAGTCTCCAAAGAATATACATCGCTTTCAGATCTGGAGTCGAGTTGCAACCCAACACAATGGCCAGCTCGTATGGAGTGATGCCACATTTCTTACAGCCCTCACAGTTCCAGCCTTTGTCATTCAGACCATGCGTCTAGACCTTGAAGCCGTTGCTATACGATTCCAGGTATTGACAGAAGTGGGATCGACGACTCAGCCTATACGATCTGCGAGATCTGTGACATTAACATTTCCAGAGTTGGAAGAGTCTCCTCTTTCTGGTGACGAGGACCAAGTCGATTCTTTGAATCCAATCACACAATAGGACCATCTCGTGAATTTCAAACACATTGTAAATTCGATTATAATTGGAACGATTGCTTCTAGGTCTTGAAAAGGGCAAGAGAACAAACATGTCAGTTCGACGAGGATACATTCTCTCTCAATCTCTTCGATATCTGGTACGATTCAATCCCATCGACACATCTGGGTGTCTAAGAGAGTTATATTGATGTTGATTACACTGCAGAGGACCGTCTCAGAACCCTGGAGTCAACAGGGGGGAACGTTGTTGAGTGAAGGACAAAACTCTGTCCAGTTGCCATGGTCTTTCATGCAGTCTCAATCGTTCGCACAAAAGATATCCAAAGGAATTCAAGCTCCAGTTGGATCAAAAGCAGAGATCTGGGGCTCTAAGTATTTAAAGCCTTCCATGGTGAGTAGCAATGTACTTGCAGAACCTTACAAAGGACCAAAGGCAAGCTTGCCACTGACATCATACTTTACTCCTAGTGGCTGGGGTCTTCGGTGGAATAGGTGGAAAGATTCATGGAAATCGATGTATTCTATGTCCAAATTGAAAAAAAATATCAAACATTGGGATCTCCGACAGTTTAAAATGGATGCCTTGGAATCCTACATAGAAACAAACAAGGCCCTGGCCAAGGGAGATTTGTCTGCCCTGCGGTCGTTAGCGACGCCTGCCATATTTTCAGATATGAAGAAGCAAATTAAACAGAGAGAAAAGTCTGGATGGGAGAGTATAGAGTGGGATATGGTGAAGAAGCCTGACTTGTATGATGTAGAACTTGTGCAGGTGCGGGTTTTGGCAGCTGATCAGAAGGATGATGAGACTGCTTTTGTGCAATTGACTGTCCGAATTCCTAGCACTCAATCATTCACAGCATTCAATAAGCAGGGTAGAATAGTTTCAACCGGATCTGACAAGACGTTTGATGTTGTCGATCATTGGGTGTTTGAGATCCCATTGTCGAAAAAGGCACAGCAAAAGTACAAAGTAGCTGCACGGTTGAACATTGTAGAGCCGTGATATTCTCTTCCATGTATCTACTACGGATACATCTTATTTATATATATCTATCTATATTGAAAAAAGAAAATTCAACCCTGGTATGGGAGCTTGGTAACCTCACAATTCGTTGATAGCCAGTCCATCACAATTTGGGTCTCGAGAGATTGCACAACCTGCTCTCTGACACCGTCTTCGTTCACTTCTCCTTGTCTTTGAATCTGTCTAACTCCCTCCATGGCTTTTTCATACTCTTCCTCAATTTCCTGAGCTGAAGGTGTCAAGTTTTCCTTTGTCAGAATATCTGCAAAACCAAGAGCAGCCTTTTGCAAATGCTCCAAATCATCCTTTTTATTCTTAATGTATTGCTCAAGCATTTGTGGCGATGCAAGCTGTTGAGCTTGCTCATAGGAAATGGTTCCCTTTGACATCAAAGTATTCAATTCACGAGAGTACTCGTTTTGGCCAGCTTCTTGGATAAGAGATGTAGGGAGGACAATATCCACACTTGCAGCAACTGCATCAGTGAAGGCATCAGCAATCACCTCATCCATCCTCTCTGCCTGTTCAGCGATAGTGTTCTCTTCTAATCTCTTTCGCACATCATCAAGGGTAGATCCTGGTCCCATCTTTGCGGCGGCCCACTCATCTGTCAGCTCTGGAATATCGTATTCAAAGACCTCTGATAATTTCACCTTGATATCTGCAGACTTGCCACGAAGTGCTGCTGGAGAGAAATCCTCAGAAGTAGGGAATGTGACTTGAGTTTCTTTATCTTCTCCGACATTCATACCCATCAATGCCTCTGACACACCAGGCAGAAAGTCCTCATCTGCAGTATCTGTATCCAACTGCATTCCCTGTCTCATTGCACCAGGAATCTGTTCACCGTCAATTGAAGCATCAAAGTCAATGATGACAACATCACCTTTCTGAACACCACGTCCAGATACAATTTTCATTTCCGCTCCCTCCTTTGAAAGTTGACGCATCTTTTGCTCCACTATAGCGGCATTACGCTCATCATTCGTCACATCTGTGACAGTGATGGAAAGGCTCTTGTATGGTGTCTTCCATTGTAACGCTGGCATCACATCAAAGGTCACCGCAAAAGTCAAATCTTCAGATGGATTGAATCTCTTCTCAAGCTCCTCACCAGACTCAAAAATCTGTTCACTGTCTGCAATGGCAGATGCAGAACTTGGGGCCTTTTCCAGAGCAGTCTCCATGACACTTTCTATCAAATTAGCAAGGACTGTAGCATAGACTCTTTTCTTGCCTCCAAGCTGCTCAATCAAGATGCTTTCTGGAGCCTTTCCCTTTCTGAATCCAGTGCATGCAATTTTGTTGTTCCATTCATCAAGGGTAGACTTGTATGCAGCCTTGCATAATTTGGATGGGACCGTCACCACCAGTTTCACAGATGTGTCTGATACTTTCTCCTCTTTCACTCCAATCTCAGGAGCTGCTGCTGCTGCTGCTGTAATCATCGACGCGCATCGCCTCAGAGGTTGGAGGTTTGTACGGCATGTTGGAGGCTTTTGGTACAAGCTAGACATAGAGCGGCTCACCTGCAAACGCACATTGTCATCAGATCCGTGCATAAATGCCATATTATATATATAGTATCTTGATAGAGGGCCCTGAAAGGGGATAACATCCCTCAGGAGTGCACATACCTTGGCATGGCGAGCGGAACTTGTCGATACACAAGGGCGGAAGGAGATTCCCCCTCGTGTTGGAGCTTTGACAGCGGATATCATTCTTTTTACCAAATTTATAGAAAATTCCAGTATAGATTGTGCAGTATCATGATGATAGAAGAGTTGTTATATCGTTAGTTGCCGAAACCCATTCTCATGGCTACATGCTAAAATTATCAAGGGACATATCGATAGGCCACATCTCCAAGGCAGAGAAGGATCTCTGGCTGTGTATCTCTATTTAGAACAAGCCATGGCTTGCTTACTATGATTTCATGTCCCTCTGTGATGCTAGCTCTTTCCTCCAAGGTCATGGAATTGTCTGTCACCAATGCAGCCATTTCTGACATGGACCTCATGACAACAATCACATCATGACCAGACAAAACTCCCATTGGATTTTCACACCGACATCGACACATCATCTTTCCCTGAGCCATATGAACTGAGAGCAGGACAAGTTTAAGAGTACTTACCATGTTTCCACTTCTTGTTGCTGCAAGCACACAAAGCCGTTCATCCAGAGAATCTGCCAGCTGTGTCAATGTGGCAGGAGCCCTCATCCGCGCTCTTGCTTGAACAAGTTGTGATGGCGCAGGTACTGATGACATAAAGTCTTGCATAGGACTATCTCCATTGGATGGATCTATCTGGGTGGACAGAATCCTATCCCCTAAACCAGAGGATTTCCGCCGGCCTACTGGGGTCGATTGAGTCTGCTGTCTCCTTCTTTTTGGTTGTTGTTTCGTCATTTGTTTCGTGGTAAGGTCATTTTTTCTTGAAGACAGTACCATGTTCATCATATTTGCATCAACAGTCAGTGCATGGCCCCCTCGTCCCATTTTCAAGGGTTGCTCTCGCTGTACTCGTCCCTCCCCGGGAGTCAATGAATATCCCGCCTCATGAGATGGAGTAGATACATCTCTACCGGACAGTGGCACCCCTTCTCCCTCAAGCCCACCAACCTGCTGCATCACCTGTTCAAGTTCCAACCTCACATCACCGCTCTGATCAACCCTTTCCCCTCGACCACCAACATCAATCTGATGATGTCTGATAGCAAATGCTCGTCTTCTCCCTCGACGAGCCACCCCACGAAAATCTTGCTGCTCATTCTGAACATCCTCCACACCATCCTCAACAGCATACCCCACTTGGGCCCCATCCGATAGCAACAAACTTTCCGTCTGTTGAGAGTTACCTTTCATACTACATATACATGCATAATAATCTCAAAATATACATAGTTCTCCTCCACTGCACCCCAGAAGGGAGAGGTATGACACCAACGGGTTTCGTTTCAAAACAGCACGACAAGGTTTCTCTCTAATTTCTCTCTCGTTTTAAGACGACAGTTCGAGTGATTCAAGAGTCTTTTATCCAGATTTAAGATTATTCGTCAACAAAAGAAAATCTGGATGTAGAAATCTAGAAAGTATTTTATTACTGTGAGCAACAGGGTTCTTTCGTCTCTCTCAAAAAGACAACAATCTACACCTCTGCATTGCTGAATAGATCCTCCTTCTTCGTCTTCATCATCAGATACATTCTGTACCATGCATCAGGTACGAGAGAGAATGACTGATTGATTGTAACCATCCTAGATATCTGAGACTTTTGGAATATTGCCTCAAGGCAATTGGCCACTTCCCTATCCAGATATGGTTTGTTGCAATGTTGCATTCAAATCACTTTGATGCCACCAATTCCTTCATATATCGTATCTTTATTTATATAGTACTATCTAGAGGACTTGAAACCTCACATATATCCAAATTTGAACATGTTTGGATGTCGTCAATGGCATGTCGGACATGTGCCGGGCGTCGTTCGACATGGTCATGGGACACGATCCATTGGGATACTCGATAGTAATAGATTAGTAATAAATATTTACACATCCAACGGAGTGGCGTACCAGCTCCCCTGTAACAGGGCTAGAATCCTGAAGAAGGCAACGTTAGAAAGAGCAGGGCCACTTTTTATTGGAAATGCTAGACGATGTGATAAATGCCACCGCCTTACGTGCCATGGACGAAAGCATCATAGTGTATATGGAGGAGGTATGAATGGTGGGGGAGGTCGTGATGATGATGACGAGGATGATGGAGAGAATGGAGATCAAGGATACAGCAGCAGCGGGGCTGCTGCACTTCTTCACACAAAAGGATACCCAACGGAAGATATTGTTGTTCTTGATGTCTCTGGGATGCGATGTGCTGGATGTGTATCCCGGGTTAGAGAGATACTGCTGGAAGAAGACAATGTGGTTGGGGCGTCTGTGAATCTGCCGACAGAGACTGCTGTTGTACGAGTGGTGGTGCCCGAATGCATAGATCTTGAACTTGGGACGGGATATATGGACATGCTTGAAGATGTAGGGGAACATTTAGCTTCTATTTTATCTAATAAAGGATATGCGGCTACATTTCGGCCTCACGGGAAGGAGACGAGTGCTGCTTCCAAGGTGGTTCAGGCAAAGAGGGAAGAGAGGATTCAAAAGTTGCGAGAAAAGGCATTTCAAGTAGCTGTAGCGTGGGGTCTTGCTTCTGCATGTATGGTTCACCATTTTATTCATTGGTTTGGACTTTCTGCACCAAAGTTCATTCATGCTTTAGGAAGCACGTTTGGAACTGCAACCCTCTCTGCTATTGCTCTTCTTGGACCTGGACGTAGCATTGTCGTAGATGGGTTCAAGGCTCTCTTGCAAGGGGCTCCAGACATGAATAGTCTTGTAGGTATGGGTGCTACTACAGCGTTTGGAATCAGTTCAGTGGCATTATTGTTTCCAAAACTTGGATGGAGGACATACTTTGAAGAACCAGCCATGCTCTTGGGTTTTATCCTTCTTGGGAGAGCATTGGAGGAGAAGGCCAAGCTCCAGGCCTCTGCTGATATGGCAGCATTGTCAGGTTTATTGCCACCCATGGCTCGAGTGATCCTATCCGACGGCTCTTCTTGGAGGGAAATCCCATCAGAGAATGTTTCTGTGGGAGACCTTGTTGCTGTCTTGCCTGGGGATCGTATTCCTGTCGATGGACACGTGGTGGAGGGAAGAACGACATGCGATGAGTCGAGTATTACAGGTGAATCCCTTCCTGTTGGCAAATCAAAGGGTGATGTGGTGACGGCAGGGACGACAAATTTTGACGGCAGTATTGTTGTCAAATGTACTGCTTCTGGTGGTGATGCTGCGATTTCAAACATCGTGACTCTCGTGGAATCAGCACAAGCTAGAACTGCGCCAATTCAACGGATTGCTGATGTTGTGGCAGGTAAATTCGCGTATGGTGTGATGGGTGCAGCTGCAGCAACCTTTCTGTTTTGGAGTGGAGTTGGTGCTAGGATGTTTCCACACGTCTTGGAAAACTCCCTCAGTGGTGGGGCTTCCAAGTTGGCTGCGACGTTATCCCTGAGTGTACAATTAGCGTGCAATGTTCTTGTCGTTGCGTGTCCTTGTGCCCTTGGCCTTGCTGCACCAACAGCTGTCTTGGTAGGAACAGGTGCTGGGGCACGGCGTGGACTCCTTATTCGTGGAGGAGACGTGTTGGAATCCACATCAGGGATTGACACTGTAGTATTTGATAAAACAGGAACACTAACGACAGGAAAGCCCACCGTCGTCAACGTGATTTCTATGGATGGAGACTATTCAACAAATGAATGTCTGTCATATGCAGCAGCAATTGAAGATAATAGTTCTCACCCACTCGCTCAGGCTATCAGCAATCGAGCATCCCTGGATGATGATATAGTGATAAAAACGATAGAATCTGGATCATTTCGGCAGGTTCCCGGCCAAGGGGCATATGGAGTAGTCCATGGGAAGCATGTGTATGTAGGAAATCTAGAGTGGATTCTAGAAAAGACAGGTTCTACAGCAGACAGCATCCCAAGCATTACAAGCGATCCTGGTCATACCAATATTTATCTAGGTATCGAGAGTAATGTCGTTGGATCAATTGAGATATCTGATGCTCTGAGAGAAGGCGCAGCTGATGTTTTGAAGAAACTCATTGACTCTGGCATCACTCCAGTGATGCTCAGTGGAGACCAGCCAGAAACTGCACAATATGTTGCCAAGCAAATTGGCATTGCATCCACTAATGTTATTGCTGGAGTTAAGCCTGTGGAAAAAGTAGACGCCATCAGGCGACTGAGAGATGAGGGAAAATGTGTGGCAATGGTTGGAGATGGTGTCAACGATGCTGCTGCTCTTGCAGAGGCAGATGTTGGAATAGCAATGGGCGGAGGAGTAGCAGTCGCTTCTGAGGTAGCAGATATTGTCTTACTAGGAGATAAACTCCCACAAGTCATCGAAGCAATTAAACTCAGTAAGATGACCATGACTACAATTCGCCAAAACATGATGTGGGCATTTGGGTACAATATGATTTGCCTGCCTCTTGCTGCAGGTGCCATGCTTCCAGTACATGGTCTAGGTCTAACCCCTGCAATTTCTGGAGCCCTGATGGGATTCAGTTCGTTAGCTGTAATGGCAAATTCCTTGTTTCTTCAAGCAAAGGCTGCCAAGATTACATCATAACAACTGTAAAAGTATACATTATTATGACTATCTGGTTGCAACTACAACATAAGCATGACATTGGCTCATGTATATACAGGATATATATCTACAGAATACGTGACAAAATACCATACGTCCCTCCAGCAATAAGAAGTACTCCACTTGCTTGAGACACCCACCCTGTATATTCTCGAACAGACATGATTCGTTTCAAAGAATCTGTAAACACAGCAACACCAAGCAGAGGAGCGACATACCCCAAGGCATATGTAAACAAAAGCGCTCCACCTTGTGCATAGTTATCTGTCGTACTGACATATGCGAGCAACGTCGCCAAGATGGGTGTGCTACAAGGAGAGGCAATTAGAGCAAAGGTCAACCCGGCCAAGTATGATTGTATGGCAACAGGTAGGGCCTGGTTTTCCAGTGTAATATCTAACGACGGAAATGGTATGATTATTACTTCTAACAAGGACAATCCCATAAGGATAGCTATTCCACTCACAGTCACAGCAAGCCATGGTCCCCCCACTTGTCCATATGCCTTACCTAGAGAGACTGATATCAACCCGAGTCCAGACAGTGTCGTCGCCAGCCCTACAGCAAATGCCCCAGACCTCACTGCCAGTGGCGTTCCTTGAGCATCACTGGTAGTATCATATCCTCCAATATACCCAATTGTCAAGGGAAGAACACTCAATGTACAAGGAGAAAAGCTTGTCAACAGACCAGCCCCCAGTACAAGAGGAAACAGTGAAAGGGAAGCACTATCGAGACCTTGCGACACCACACTGTCCAAGGTTTGAACCATATCATAGTTGGACGCTCGTAATAATAATCTATTGTTATTGTTAGAAGTAATTAATGGACCATGCCATCCTCGTGCATCCCTGCCGCTACAAGAGGTATTGTTCAAGTGTCGTGGTGCCCAACAAGAGCACTGCTGGGTGACAAATGACGTTTTCATCGCTATTCCCCGGATAGATGATCTTCTGTCTTATTACAGAAGTAATACTATAATTTCAAAGAGATACTTTCCAACTGGGAGGTTCTTGTAGATTCATCTGTTGACCATCCTCACACATGAGTCTCATATCAGATTCATCCAGGTTGAACAGGAGTGTTAGAATCTTCTTGGCCATGTCATGACCATCCTGACGGTTATCTCCTTCTACTACAAATGACATCAGTCCTATAGCAGGAATAGAAGCATCCTTGGCTGAACTAAGAAGAGCCCATGGCATGTGCACGGCATTATCTTGTGCTACCTTTCTATACCATGCATCTGAAGGTCCACCACCATACAATGAAGGGATACCATGAGAGGCACACATGTCCATACGTGCAATGCACGAGCTGTTGGATTCATCTGATGAAACACTACGCAAAACTGTACCTTGTCCTCGTGAAATGTCATCATCGTGTCTAAAAGATGCATCCAAGCTTCCAAGAATCCATACTTCATCCACTCGTCCGGAGAGCCATTCCATCAGGTCCTTCCCGAAACTCTTCTGGCACCCTGCTGCTGCAGGTGCTCGTTGCTGTAATACAACTAAAGATACATTTTCTGATGTTCCGTTGACTTGGTACAGGTCAAGAGGATGGGCCGACTGTGATTCAATGCCTTTGGCCACTGATGAGCCCTCATGGAATGGGTTGGGGCCATAGCATGGCAATACAGATGGGTGTTTCAACACAGCAACATGCTTTGAATCCTTTTTGCATGCTTCCAGAAGTAAATCAATCGCAAGTTGACCCACGTTTCCGATACATAATGCAGGCATCACCAAAATCCTCTTCGCTTTGACAGGCTCCTGTACGACACTGTCTGCAAGCATGTACCTGTTCTCTGGAACACCAGATCTACCACTGCTATCAGCTTCTCCTATGTTTCCATCGAGTGGTACGTGGGTGTAGGCTCTCAGTGTCATTCTGTTTGATATTAATATCCTGCGAGTATGCTAGCGACGATAGTCTCTTATAGGCCCTTTTCTGTTGTTGGTTTGAAATACTCTCTGTCGGCTAGAATGATGGATACATGCATGAGCACCTATGACACATATTTCTTTTTTATTTGATTCAATACATCCACCTTGGTGCCATTAATATTGGATGTAGAATGTGGAATCATGGTTGCTGATATCGATTTTGTTTAGGTAGATTTTTTTAAAAAATTTATACCGGTATATAAAATTATCGGCATATTGCCCAATATGCTGGCTTCTCGCTTCATTAATTATTTTATTTTCGTGTCTTGCATGCCTTATACATGTGCGACTTTCAATCAGGTACATTCTCAAATTCAGATAAAGGGATGGGCTCTCAGCACCATCTGTACTTTTTCCCAGACCACATTCTCATCAAGCGTTATCCTATACTAACCATACTATATCAAAAGATCCACCTCTATGAGTTCGAGGAGGAATAGAAGGAAGCGGGTTCCCAGAACGACGAGACAAGCCAGAAGTTCCTGGGTGTTGCGAAATTTTAGCCTAAGGCTGC
>PJEL010001075.1_pt1 | contig 29115 bp, 25 predicted proteins | sample 1853271 | NCBI WGS metagenome assembly PJEL01 (sample SAMN08108733, study PRJNA415343) | Invertebrate metagenome, whole genome shotgun sequencing project. | host: Globobulimina | place: Sweden: Gullmar Fjord | collected 2015-08 | reverse complement strand
TGTATTACCTGATTCATTTGATCTTCATCTACTTCAACCGGCCAAAGATCATCGTCTACAATATATTCGCATTTCACATTCGATCCACTCAATACTAACACAACAGATTTCCTGATAATATCAATCAAGGATGTAATCTTCTTTACCGGCAATCCCCCTTTGGAAAAGGTAAGAAGCTTCCTGGTCAGGTTCGTTGCTTTGTAAATGGCATTTTCAGCTGATTCCAGATTTTTGTATTCTTTGCTTTCACGATCTATATGCATCTTAGCTAAAAATACATTATTAAGAATTCCGGCAAGAATATTGTTGAAATCATGGGCAATACCGCCGGCAAGGAGCCCAATTGATTCAAGTTTATGGGATTTCTGTTTTTCTTCATCTAACTGCTTGCTCTCAGTGATGTTCTTGGCAATATGAACAGAACCCTTTATGTCCCCGTTTTCATCAAAGAGTGGTGAAGAAATATTCAGGAAATGCAAGCCAAATTTCGGTTCATAATATTCCATGTGTACCGTCTTCTTCAAAACCATCGTTTCAGCATGTGGACAGTTAATAATTGGCTTTTGAAGAGAATGAAATACCTCGTAGCAATATTTTCCAATGAGATCAGCAGGTTTAACCCCAACAAAATCAGCTAATGCCTTATTAACCCTTACAATTCGGAAATCCTTATCATGCAATGAAACAAAATCAGTAATAGAGTCAAATATATTTCTCCATTCTGTGGCTATACTCTCAATATTTCTGTAATTATGTTCGACCGCTTCCAGCTCACATTTCAGTTGTTTTTTTGTTTTATTATTTAGTTTCATAGAGCGAACATACTCCATATGTCTTCATTTTCTCATTGCAGAGGACATATTTATCGATTATCTAATATTTTCTCAAATCATTAAGGAAAATGCACCTGTCAGATCTGACAGGTATGTAGGGGCAGACCTATGTGTCTGCCCGGAATGTAGATGTTAATATGAAAAAGATAAAAAGTATAGAAGTTAATGATCTATCCCCTTGACTTTAAATACTAAAAGAAATAATGTTTAAATAGGGATATATATAAACTTAACAAAAGAAATCATTATGAATCAGCACTTACATGGAACCCGAAACATTATCCATATATTAAGATTAAGCAAATTATGCGGAATTGCATTATTTCTAGCCATAGTACTAAATTGGCAATCAGTCGGTGCCACTGATAATAAACCGGGACAAGTCAGTCTTACATTCGGTGTTGTACCTCAGCAGTCCGCGACAAAACTGGCAGAACTCTGGACCCCTGTTCTCAATTACATAGGTGATAAAACAGGGATCAGGATAGACTTCAAAACCGCTAAAAACATACCGACTTTTGAGCAGCGCTGTGCTGCCGGCGACTATGATATGGCATATATGAATCCTTATCATTACACGGTCTTCCATAAATCTAACGGATACAATGCCTTTGCCAGGGAACAGCTTAAATCACTTAAGGGAATCATTGTAGTGCGCAAAGACAGCCCCTACACAAAACTGACCGAATTAGAAGGCAAGATACTGGCATTTCCCGCGCCTGCCGCGTTTGCTGCAAGCGTACTGACACGTACACATCTATCAAAACTAGGCATACATTATATACCTATGTATGTCGGTTCCCATGACTCAGTATACAGAACTGTTGTAAAGGGTCTATATCCAGCGGGCGGTGGAGTTCCCAGGACTTTTAACAATGTAGAACCTAAAATCAGTGCAGGGTTGAGAGTACTCTGGACATCCAAAGGTTATGCCCCTCACGCAATAGCCTCACACCCAAGGGTACCAGAGGAAGTTGTACAGAAAATTTCAAAGGCAATGACGGGTATGAGCCAGGACCCTAAGGGCAGAGAATTGCTTAACCGCTTAGTATTCAAGGGACTGGTCCCGGCTGATGACCACGAATGGGATGAAGTGCGCGGTCTCGGCATCGAACTTTTACAGGACTTGATCAACCATCAATGAAAGTATTGAATGTCTTTTCGATATAAAACAGTTATCGGTATAGCGATGATCGAAGCAGTGATGCTTGCGCTGATTGTCTGGAATGCAATTTATATCCTGACCTTATCCAATGAAAGAGAGCTGATAAAGAGAGTAAACACAACCACTGAATTGTTCGCGGCTTCAAATAAAGAAGCTGTGTTATCAACAGATCTTGCAACCCTGGAATCTTTTGTAACTGAGGTGCTGAAGAAACCGGGCATTGTTTACGCACGCATCCTTGGAAGGAACAAAGTCATATTGGCGGAGGGGGGTAATAAGATAGCTCTTTTACGCCCTTTTTATCCCGATATAAACTATGTAGATATTAAAGACGGAATATTTGACGCGCAGTCATTCATCAAGGTGGCTGACGTTATATACGGCAGTGTGGAGATTGGTTTTTCAATTGATGAAATCGAGGCTGTCATTTCGGTCGCCCAGCGTAAAAGCGTGGTCTTTGCAATCGGCGCGATACTGCTTTCAGCTATATTTTCTTTTATTCTCGGAACATACCTTACACGGGCAATTAATGATTTGCGAAAGGGCGCGAAAAACATTTCAGCAGGTAACCTTGGCTATCAAATCAAGGTACAAGGCAATGACGAGCTTGCTGCGGCCGCAGCCTCATTTAACGATATGTCTGAAAAGCTTTCAGAGCTTGATAACGAGCGCGTGAAAACAGAGGAAGCACTCAAAGAGAGTGAAGGAAGGTATCGCAATATTACGGAAAATTCATCTTTTGGAATTAGCGCATATAACGAGTCAGGCCAGTGTGTTATAGCTAATCAAACATTGGCTGCTATAGTAGGGGCAACAGTTGAGCAGCTTCTCTCTCAAAATATTCATACCATACAGTCCTGGAGAAAATCAGGTATGCTTGAAGCAGCTAACGAAGCGTTGGAGTCTGGAGAGAAAAGGACAAAGACAATTCATGTGGTATCAACATTCGGAAAAGACGTCTGGTTAGATTGTACTTTTGTTCCATATCATGAAAAAAGTGATAAATTCCTGCTGTTTTTAGCAGAGGAAGTCACCGCACGCATACAGTCAGAAAGCGCATTGAGAAATGCCAAGGCAGAGATTGAAGCATGGAACAAGGAACTGGAGATAAGAGTTAAAGAAAAAACCGAGGAACTGGTTGAATCAAAAGCACAATTAATCCAGGCAGAAAAACTCTCTGCAATGGGACAGATGGCCGGGGGGTTGGCCCATGAGCTAAATTCACCACTTGCTGGATTATTACCCATGATTGAGCAATATAAGAATGAAGCTGAAAAAGATTCGAATACTTATACTGAATTGTCGCTCATGCTTAAAGCCTGCGAGCATATGGCCAAGATAGTCAGAGACTTCGGTAGTTTTTCCAGAGAATCAAAAGGAGAATTAAATGAACTGAATATAAAAGATATAATTGAAGATACACTAAGCTTCAGTGCCAGTAGATTTAAACAAAAAGGGATCCAGATAATCAAGGAATATAAAAATACACTTCCTAAAGTTAAAGGGAATAAAACAGAACTTCAGCAGGTTGTCCTTAACATGATTGCAAACGCCCTTGATGCCATGACTGTCGGGGGTAAACTTACAATAAGAACTGACATTACAAAAGATAACGTAATAATGGAATTTACTGACAACGGTGCTGGTATTGAAAAAGAATATCTCAGTAAAGTATTCGATCCTTTCTACACCACAAAAAGACCCGGAAAAGGAACAGGTCTTGGTCTTGCAATCTCATATAAGATCATAGAAAAGCATGGAGGAAATATATCGGCTGAAAGTGAGCCTGGGAAGGAAACGAAATTCACAATCTATTTACCAGCTGTAAAAACAAGTAGAATATAATAACAAGGCAAAGAATAAATGAAAGCCAGGATACTAATAGTCGATGATGAGGCACTTATTTTACTAAGCTGGAAGAAATCGCTTATGTCCGAAGGTTATGACGTAAAAACAGCTTTCAATGGGGAAGAAGCGCTTAAAATAGCATCGGAGGAAAAACCTGATATTGTTATTACAGATTTGATTATGCCGGAAATGAACGGTATTGAGCTCTGTAGAAGAATCAAAACAATAAGTCCAGAAACTGAAGTAGTTCTTCTTTCCGGGCATCCTGAAGCAATAAATAAGTATCAAAAAGATTTTGTCAGTGCCGGGGGGAAAGATACTTTTTTAAGCAAGCCGTTATCTATAAATGAAATAATAAAGGCTGTAGAAACAATAATGATAGATAAATTATAAGGCGCTACCTTAATTCAGACCAGTGAAGTTACCCTGTTCCTTCCTGTTTCTTTTGATTTGTACATTGCTTCATCTACTCTCTTCATAAAGCTTTCGAGTGTATCATTATCCAGAAGAGAAGTAACACCAACACTTATTGTTACCCCATCCATTAATTCGATATTATAATCAGAAACTTTTACGCATAATGACTCCGCAACGTTTTTTGCATTTTCAATATCTGTACCAGTAAGAACAACCATAAATTCTTCCCCCCCTACTCTGAATAGCGAATCGGTTTTCCTTATTTTTTCAGATATCAGGTTTGTCAAACTTACCAGAACTTTATCTCCTGAATCATGTCCAAAACTATCATTGATTTTCTTAAAATAATCTATATCTAACATTAGCAGTGATAATGGATAGAGATATCTTTTGGCCCTCTCCATTTCATCATTTATCACTTTATTAAACAACAATCTATTTCCTGTTTTTGTTAATGGATCGGTATCAGCCAGTTGCTGAAGCTTATGATTTAATATTTTAATTTCCTTTTCAGACACCTTACGTTTGATAACAAATATCATTGTAGTAAAGATAACGAAAAGGGCAAGAAGGCGATTGGCAATAACCATCCAGAATACGCCATCAGTAACTGGTGAAAGAAAATAACCTGTAATAGTAAGAAGAGCAGCTCCGGTTGCTACTATATAAGTATCTTTTTCTTTATTTGTCCATAACGTGGTCAGTGTCGGCAGAACATAAGGCACTCCAGCAGCAACTCCCAGTGGTATAAACAGGTCTATTACAAAAATCACAGCTAACTGTAAGACATAAAATAAAATCAAAAGAGTATCAGTCATTAGTATTATCCCGTCCAACACAGTCATTCTCTTTCATATAATAGCACGAATCACAACGAAGCTCCCCGCATAATAACTGTTATGTGTTTTGCCTTCAGTCGAATAATAAGGAGACAATCATGTACACTCACAGACCTGTACGCTAGTTGTTGAACCTGATAATATGCATGTAACGCATTGTCTAATTGGACAAATATCAATTCCTCTTGCATTATGATTATTTTGTAGTATAGTTAAATATTAAGAAGCATATATCCATTTTTGTAATGGACAATATCGAGTAAATGGGAGGATGTTATGGGAAGAAAATTTATTGATTGCCGGGACTATCCGGGCAAGGTAAAATGTACTGTTTCTCTTGCCGCAGACAATGATGAGGAACTCCTGGAGGCTGCTGTTCAGCATAGTGTAAAGGTCCATGGATATGAAGACACCCCCGAGTTCAGAAAAAATATTTGCAAAGAGTTTAAAGAAGAGAAGCATACCTGATAGTCTATAGATAATATTCGCACTAAATAAACGCCCCATCAACTACAAATTGAGGGGCGTTTATTTTCTTTCAATTGTTTCTCTTATTTAACTGTTACAGTTTTGCGTCTATCCGTCAATAAACTGAAGAGTCACCCTATTTAATATATTTTGCACCCTGTCAAGAGCATTTCAGTCGATTATTCCAGATATATCCTTGAAATGTAAAGCACGCCTGGTATAACATAAAAACCTACTACAGTTTACTAATCAGGAGTCAACAAGTGAAAATCCTGGCACATATTTACGAAGCACATAAGAAAGAATTTCTCTGCAAAATTGATAGCGAAGATATAACTGTTTTGGCCAGTGCGAAAAGGACTGTCTTAAAGGGCAGACAACTCGTAACAGGAGATAACGTTCTTTTAGAAAAAAACTGCAACGATTATCAAATCGTAGGCCTTATTGACAGGACAAACGAAATTTTCAGAATGAATATTCGTGAGAGAAGAAAAAGAGTAACTGCTGCAAATTGTGATCTTGTTATTATTGCTACAAGTGTTTCAAAACCAACTTACAAGCAAGGTATTATTGACCGGTTTGCCACCAGAACTTTTCAGTGGGACGTACCGGCTATAGTTGTATTCAACAAAATGGATGAATTTCAAAACAATTTTGATATTGATTTTGAGATGCGAAGATTTGAAAATCTCGGAATTGAATGTTTCGAAGTTTCCGCAAAGTATCCAGAAAATCCACCAGCATTCGGCAGAGGGTCTTTTAAGGACCTCCAGAAAAAACTTGTTAAAACCCAAGCAATAATTCTTGGCCAGTCCGGCGTGGGAAAAAGTAAGTTGATCACGTCCCTTAGCGACAACGTAGTAGAGTTAGTTAGTAACGAGATCGGAAAGAGCGGCAAAGGGTCTCACACTACCAGCTGGTCAGAAATGATTGACTGTGGAACATTCAGGATTATTGATTCTCCAGGAATCCGTTCATTCTCTATGGATGATATCATTTCAGAAGATCTAATCAATTTCTTTCCTGACCTTCTTCCAATATCTCTGACCTGCCGGTTTAATAATTGCCAGCATGAATCATCGAGCAAAGGGTGCGCCTTTTATGGTGGGGGTACTGATCCTCAAACAATTGATATTATTGAATCCAGGCTTTCGTCTTATAAAAAACTTATGGAAGAAATCAGCGAAACTTTAACATGGCAGAAGAAGAACAAATAAAACTATATCCCTTTTTCAAACTCCCTCTGAGCAAACTCTTCCACGAAACAGAGCGCCGTACTGAAATCCTCACTTGGCAATTGATTTATAAGGACCAGTCCCAAAATACAGCCACCGGCATAGACAGCAAAATAATTTCCTTCAGTATCATCAAATTTTAATGACTTTATATAATCGCTCATAAAAGCAACATCCTTCTCGGTCGGGTCAGCAATCTCAGACATCTGGCCACGCCCTAATTCCATAAGGTTCATGGCAAACGTATCAGGAGATGATTCTTGACAAAGCTCTTCAAGATTTATCATGATCTTTCTGAACTCCGGGAGGAGTTTTGTACAAAATTTAACAATAATATCTTCAGGTATTGTTTTAGGACTCAATTTATTTCCTTTTATATATGTTTAAGTTATATTGTTTTGAGCAAGACCGGCAAAACACCATTTCAATACAGTTTCCCTTTATGGTCCACCATGGGAACAAACCGGACCGGGAATTCACTCTGCTGTTTCAACTCATTATCTATTTTTTCAATATAGAGCAGTTTCTGGTCGTACGATTCCCCAACCGGTATGATCATTCTACCGCCTTCCTTCAATTGCTCCTTCAGAGGACCAGGCACATGAGTGGGTGCGCATGTGACAATTATCGCATCAAACGGAGCATGCTCTTTCCATCCCTTATAACCATCGCCTATTTTAACGCTGACATTTGCGTAACCCAGTTCCCGCAATAATGCATCTGCCCTGCCTCCTAATTTCTTATTGATTTCTATTGTAAATACATTATCACTCAACTCACCCAGAATGGCCGCCTGATATCCTGAACCAGTACCGATCTCAAGAACCTTATCAGTCTTTGACAGGTTCAAAATATGTGTCATAAAGGCAACGATATAAGGCTGAGATATTGTCTGGTCCTCACCTATTGGAAGGGGGTGGTCTCCATAGGCCCTGCTTTTGTATCTTTCAGAAACAAACCGATGCCGTTCAACTTTATAAAAGGCATCAATAATACCTTTTCCCATAATCCCCCGTGCAATGATCTGGTCTTCAACCATTTGCTTGCGCTCTGAGAAATATGGCAGAGGGATTTCATCACCGGAAGCCTGCTGTTTGTTTGTTTTAAAATTTAGTTGCAGTTCCTGGCACCCGGCGGAAATCAAAATTATACATATGAGCAATAATTTATATAATCTCATATCTCTAAAACAGTAACTTCTGAGTTTGTTAATGTCTTTGAATCCTTCCACATATAATTTACAAATGCACGAACCATATGACCTGATATGAATAATCATATCAGAGGCCCCTTGTAAAAACAAGAACCGAAACAGGAACTGTAAAACTACAATTAATTGCAGTGCCGGGAATGTCCCTGCTTTAAAGACCTAGACCAGGGATACTATATTAGGCATTCATATTACTTTAAGTAATATATCGTATCTGCTTGTTTTATTTTGTTTTTTAGCTTATTAATCGAAATGGCAGTACCAGCATAAAGACGGTCAGAAATGATTCATTCAACTTATGCTTTTATAACATCATACATACAGGTCTGGCAGATTCCCTCTGAAATTCTAGGCTGAACAGGAGAGCTGGAAAGACCATGGATTTTTATTGCCTCTGCGGCTTCGATCCATCCCTGGCCCTTTACATATATTTTTTTACACAAGCTGCAGACAGTGAGCAATTCTCCGTTCCTCTGAGTGAACCTGTCAAATAGCTCAATATGTTCCCTGTTGTGGTTCTCTATAAGATGAGTTCTAAATTCCAGCTGGTGCCTTTTAAAAGGCCTTATCGTCATTTCCATTCGCCTCAGGGAATCAGGAGAATCGCAGTTAAAAGGAACTTTAATTTCAATCCCTTTTTCTCTTACATTCTTAACAAGTATGTCAAAAACATATTTTGCTTCCACACCGTTAATAAAATCCCTGAGAGATTTATTCAAGACATAATCATGTGTTAATTCATGGGCATCATTCTCTGCTGCAAACGATAACCACGTCGAATTAACATATACTATTCTGTCATGATTATCGATTCGGTAAACAAATATATTTGTCTCCGGCAGTTCTGATTGTCTTATGTCCAGACCTTGCACAATAAAAATATCTCCATTTAGTGAAACGCTTCCTTACTTATAAGATTAATAGTCTTAGAACAAAAAAAATACCTGTCAAAAATGACAGGTATCGAAAACAATTTTCTGTTCTCTTAATTTATCTTTCAACTAATGGATAAAGCTCATTATCTTCATTATCAATCCGCTTTGAAAGGGCGTCAAAAATACTCCTGGTATCATTAGCAAATTCTTCAGGGGCTGACTGGATGGTTGATGAATCACTCCATTTTTCAAGATATTTTTTAAATATTTCCAGGGTCACTTCCATTTCATCAAGAAATTTCCTGGCCTTTAAACGGACTCTTTCTTCAGGGTGTCTGAGAAGTGCCGGATAAAGCACTTCATCTTCCTTTTTCAGATGGAAATTAATGTCTTCCGCCAGCTCAGCTAAAAGTCGGTGGATTCGGGCAGCGTCCTTTGAAAGTTTTTTGGCATTAAGATTTTCAGTGATTTGCCCGGCACTCTTCAGTATTTCCAGATGCTGTTTTCGCAGGTTGTCTGTTATTCCCATTATTATTACCTTTCATTTCATTCCCATCAACTAATTTAGTATAATTTAAACTGCCCTCATAATTCAGTACAATAAATTCCCCCGAACCCCTTCTCTTAAGTTAAACAATCACCTATAATTATATTAATAAACAAGCAGGTCATCTCAATTGACAGAAAGACAGTTACAATGCCTATTGAAGGGCTGAAAAGAATAGACAGCAACAGGCTGGAAGTCCCTATGGGATTCAAAAAGGGGATGCGGACCAACTGCATCATTTACATCGACAGGTCCCTTGAGAAGGAGCTTGAGCCAAAGTCCGTAGAACAGGTCTCTAATGTGGCATCATTACCCGGTATAGTAGGTCCGGCACTTGCCATGCCTGACATACATACAGGATATGGTTTTACAATCGGGGGAGTTGCCGCATTTGATCTCCAGGACGGTATAATTTCACCCGGCGGTGTAGGTTACGATATTAATTGCGGTGTCAGGCTTATAAGGACAGACCTTGTCAAGAATGACATTCTCCCAAACATCAGGGAACTTGTGGAGGCCCTTTACAGGGACATACCCGCAGGTGTCGGTTCAAAAGGGAAATCACGCCTCAGTCCCAAGGAACATAAAAAAGTCATCACAAAAGGATCGCGCTGGGCAATAGAACAGGGATTTGGAGAGGAAGAAGATATCGCGCACACGGAATCGGGCGGATGTATAGAGGGCGCGGACCCCGACCTTATCAGCACCCGGGCATATGAACGTGGATCTTCACAACTCGGCTCCCTGGGGTCGGGCAACCACTTTGTTGAAATGCAGTTTGTTGATGAAATTTATGATGCACAGGCAGCCAACAGCCTCGGACTCTTTAAGGACCAGGTCACTGTAATGATCCATACCGGCTCAAGAGGATTCGGACACCAGGTATGTACTGACTTCCTTGGCAGCATGCGAAAGGCAGCAAAGAAATATAATATTGCTCTGCCGGACAGTGACCTTGCCTGCGCCCCGTTTGACAGCCGGGAGGCAAAGGAATATATGGCTGCAATGAAGGCCGCTGCAAATTATGCCTGGGCAAACAGACAGGTCATCATGCATCTGGCTGTTGAATCTATAATGAGAACTCTTAATACCGGGCCGAAGACAATCGGGATGGGCCTGGTATACGATGTCGCGCATAACATTGCCAAGATTGAAGATCATATTGTTAACGGCAAAAAGAGGAAGCTCATTGTTCACCGTAAAGGGGCCACCAGGGCATTCCCTTCAGGACACTCTGAACTGCCTGACGTGTATAAAGAAATCGGCCAGCCTGTTATAATACCCGGTGACATGGGACGAGCTTCCTTTGTCCTTATCGGAAACGAAAAAGGAATGAAAGAATCATTCGGCTCAACCTGCCACGGGGCAGGCAGACTCATGTCGAGAAATCAGGCGAAAAAAAAGGCCAAGGGACGGGCCATCTGGAGAGAAATGGAAGACAAAGGTATAATTGTAAGGGCCACAGGGAGAAGTACACTTGCTGAAGAAATGCCTGAAGCTTATAAAAACGTCTCAAACGTAGTAGAGGTTGTTCATAATGCAGGACTGTCAAGAAAAGTGGCAAGACTCAGACCGCTCGGAGTTATTAAAGGATAAGGATCAACATTGAAAAAATCAAAGCTTAAAATAGGCAGGATCCCATACGCCAACCTGCTCCCCATATTTTATTACATAGATAATAAATGCGATAATTCAAGATACAGTTTTCAAAAAGGCGTCCCTTCCAAACTCAATAAGTTACTAAGAGATAAGCAGCTCGATATCAGCCCCTCATCGTCCATAGAATATCTGAAAAACAAAAACAAATACATGCTTCTGCCATGGTTTTCCATCAGCTCTTCAGGACCCATAAAGAGTATCCTTCTATTTTCCAAATGTCCTATTGAAGAACTCACTGGGAAAACTATCGCTGTATCTTCTGAATCAGCAACATCTGTCGCACTGCTAAAAATCATTTTAAAAGAATTCATTTCAATTAAATGCAGATATAAGGCAACCGACCTGCATAGTGTCAAAAATATTTTTAAAACTTATCCTGCGGTCCTCCATATAGGAGACACTGCCATGATCGAGGCAAAGAAGCAGTCAGCGTTAAATAACAAGCAACAGGCAAAGTACATATATGATCTGGGGGAATTGTGGGACAAATATACAGGACTGCCGTTTGTTTACGCTCTTTGGCTTGTAAGGAAAAGTTCCATGCCGGAGAAAGAGGAATTGATAAAGGCCCTTTCAACAGACCTGATAGAAGCAAAGAAATTTGCGGGCAAGCATCTTTCGCTGATAGCCAAAGATGCCCCGCAGAAAAAATGGCTTAGTGAAAAAGAATTGATCGACTACTGGAAGATAATATCTTATGACCTCACGGAAAAGCATATGGAAGGTCTTCAGTTGTTCGAAAAATATATTAAAAAACTCTAGCTGCCCATTGGTAGTCAACAATATATAATATTTCCGCCTATCGTGGAGAATCATCTACTCCTGAATATTCTGCCACAGGCTTCCAGGTTACCCAGTCCATCTTTCCATCAAATCCCTGTGAAGAATTGTTCCAGTTAGTGCCGATACTGAATTTGTTGTCTGTTTTAAAGTCTGCATTATAGTCACCGGGCAGTGAGCCCCACTTGCAGCTTGAACTTCCGTTTATGGAGACTGTGGCATTTTTATAGCCTGCCCACTGTTCATAGTCAGGATTTGATTCTGGATTACCTGTATTCGGATTTGTTTCGTACAGATGCGCGTCAGTTCCCTGGTCATCTATAAAGATGTCGACCGGCGTTCCATTAGAGCCTGCCAGGTCTGACTTGTCGGAATTGAATACAACCCTTATCAGATACCAGTGGTCGTTATGAAGAGGGTACTGCGCTATGTCGGAAGAGATCTGGTGCATCCAGACACTATTCCCCGTATGAGTAGTGTCACCAGGCCACTGCGGATTAGGACAGGTATGCCTGGAGCCAACGCGGTACTTGACTTCGATGCTGGCCCTGTCAGACCTTGCCGCTATGTCATCACCCCTGTAATTAGTGTTCAGCATTGTCACCATGTAAGTTCTCCGCCTTTCGACTATCCTGTTAAATTCATTAGTCGTACCGTTGTCTACCTTAGTGGGTTTAACCCTTGCCTCAATTGTGAATGCCCTGGGCGATATAAGGCAAAGATCGTCATTTATGATTTTTATACCAGTGGCCTGACTCTCGTCTCCATTAAGTACATCATTATCTACGTCCGGGAATGAAATAGTCGGGCTGAATACAGGTCCGGAGAGCAGGCCGGTCTCATCCTCAATTTCACCATCAGCCGGAGGATTAACAGGCCAGTCAGCGTTTTGCGGTATGTCCTCTATCGGGAAGTTTACACCCCAGGCAGTACAATCGTTTGCTTCTATTGCGACAGCAGGAGCTGTCCCGACAGGGTTGTTTGCGCTGTTGAATATTGCACTTCCGGCAGCCGCGATTGTATCGGTTGCACTGTCACTCGCATCCAGAATGCTGTTAAGGGTTATAATCGCAGTCGAGTTACCTGCTGCGTGTACCACGCTGTTAATGCCGGTAGAGCCGAGAGCATATACATTACCATAGCTGAAATCAGCTGCCACAAGGCTTCCTGCCCGGCCTGTGCCTGTATAAACACCTTCTGAAAATGATACCAGCACCTGGTCATAGCCAACCGCGCCCTCAACCTTTGTAATAGTCGGCGCTGATTGTCCGGTTATCAATACTGTACCTGTGTCGAGAGGAAAATTACCCCGACTTGGACCAAAAATGGAATAGCTCGCAGCGGCAATAGTGTCCGCATTTATGTCATTAGCATCCAGGTTATTGTTCAGAGTTATGATGGCAACAGGGCTGCCTGGTGTGTGTGAAACACTCTGAATTCCCGTAGCACCAGGATTCCATCCATCGCCGTAAGTGAAATCATCTTTGTCTAACGAGCCTGTCTCATCTTTATTTGCGTATACCTGTGATTCAAATGTGACCTTAAGTATATTACTGCCTATTACACCCTCGGCCTTGAGTATGGATGATACATCGGCCTCATTCAGCATTACACCATTTATAGGAGCAGGATTGCCGGTTATGTCATATATTGAGCCGCCCTCTGCAGCAAGTGTGACACTGACGTTATCTATGTCAGAGGCCGAAATAGCGGCATCCAGTATAATCGTTGCGCGCGGGCTGCCGAACTCGTGATCAATACCTATTATGTTCTTTCCAAGATTCAAATTATCAAAATCAGCCGGCTGCAGTGTACCGGTGGCATTAGCGGTCTCATACACACGCTCAGAAAACCAGACAGCCAATCTATCATGACCGTCAACTCCCTGGACAACAGTGATTGTCGGCACTCCTGCTATTTCTGTAATTGGCCAGATATCTGTAGAGACAGCGTTGTCATATTCATCATAAATAGAGTCGCTGTTAACTGAAAGTGTGTCTGTATCTATGTCATCAACACTAAGTTCTGAATTCAGAGTAATTACAGCTGTTGATTCCCCTGCCGTGTGTGTCACGCCCGAAATAGACCCGGCACCGCCGACGTTTACATTTCCATAGCTGAAATCAGATGCTGTAAGGGCTACAGGATCTCCCAATAAATCGTGTCCATAAACACCTTCATGGAATTCCACGTATATTTCATTAAGGCCGCTGACACTTTCAACCTTTGTAATAATTGGAGCAATCATGTCGTCAAAGTAACTTGCCGCTTTGGTTATATTCCAGACCTTGACTTCATCTATCCTTCCGATGAAATTTGAAAAAGTGTCTGACCAGTTCAGGCCGCCGATTGAGAGTGCTGAACCATACCATCCAGCAGGATCCAGTATATTATGGTCACTATTCGGGAACATGGCGTCTTCACCTGCACCCGGCTGGGCATAGCATGAATTAATATCAGGCGAGCTTGCGGTAACATCCTCACCGTTTACATAGATCCGTACCCTTCCGACAGAACCGTCATTATCGTTTCTGTCCAGCCCGGTTGAGTCATATGTTGCCGCGACATGTGTCCATTCGCTTAATGGAATTTCAGTTGTACTGTATGCCCCGCGTAATCCTCCGCAGTCGTCGGTGCCGCTGCCGCCATTTATATTTGTCATAAGTTCAGCCCTTAATATGCCGTCTATCTGTTCAAGTACAAAAGCATAACCACCGCTCCCGTATGTGTGTTTGGCCATGATCTTTCTCTCGTTGGTATTGTCCGTCGGGTAAACCCATGCCTCAAGGGTCATGTTGTATTTCATCTCGGTAAACTTCCATGTCCCATGACCTACATGGAAATGGCCTGGGCCGGAGGTTTCACTGGTATCATTATATTTATTCTCTGCAGTTGACCAGTCGCAGTCCTCTGTTCCTACCTCAACAGGCTGGTCATTAACATCAATGGCCTGCCCGAACATGCCGGTTTCATAGGTGCCCTGACGGGCAGAGTCACCGGAACACCAGGCAGTATGATGGGTCGCGCCCGGCCGGTTCAGAGACCAGACCCCGGCCAGGTTATATGAGCCGGAATCCACCAGGTTGCCCTCAAATCTCATATCCAGAACAAGGTCGGGATCAAAGACCCTCGTGTCGTCTCTTCCATTATAAACATTCTGGTGGGGTGTGTCTGTGTCTGTGGTCGTCATACGTTGATTTCCTGAAAACTGGGCACCGTGACAGCTTGCATTTCCACAGCTCAGGGAACTCCCCTGGTTCTGATGAAATTCACTGTAAAAGTTGTGACAATTTAAGCACATGGTGTTCCAGAGAGTAGTACCGGTACCCTGGTTGGGAGATGTCCTGATCATTGACTGTATACTTGAGCCGTGTGCCTCATGGCAGTCAGTACAGGACATTACAAAGTTTACAACCGGACTAATCCTTTCATCCTGGTTGTATGGGCTCTTTGTCCATATTTGTTCGCCTCTTCCTTTTGGTATTACAGGCCAGCAATCCGAGTCTGAAGAACCACCATCATCTGCCGTACAGTTATCGCTGCTCCAGTTGACCGCTTTCCCGCAATTGTACCATTGAGGGCAGACATCGTTTTCAGGTACATTGGCTGCCCTGTCACCATGATCGTCATTGCTATACCCGAGATTGCCGTGTGATCCGGCCTGGGTCGGGTCAGGCATTGGTTCATGGCAATCTCTGCAGAAGGTGTTATAGTCTGGCAGTTCATCACCTGCAAAGGGATCGCCTTTAGGTGTCCTGTAAGTTCCGGAACCGGCATAATCATCAATCTTTTCGCCTAATTCATCACCCCATACCGTAAGATTACCTGTTAGATTATTAGGAGTGCTCGGCCTCGTTACCGGGCTTAGGTCCTCGTCTGCTTCCGAGTATTTTCCTGTCACCAGATGTACGTTATGACAGGAGACGCATTCAAGCGTATAGCTGTTAGAGCCAATATCATATGATGCACCGAGGCTATGTTTATTACCGTCACCAAAACTGATGAAGGCCTGTTCTATGTCATTTGTTAATATATTTTTAAATGCATAAGTATCATATAAATCCCAGTCATTGTCAGTGCCGCCGCTTAAAGCAACAGTAATAGTTTTTTCAGTATTGGCTGTAATTGCTCCAGAACTGCCATCAGTAATGTTCTTGATTATTTGGTCAACCAGGCTGTTAACAGGCCAATCCGGTTTTCCTGAATTATTATCTGTCAATATAGTCTGATCATCATTCTCGGTATGGCTGCCTCTTTTACTACATGTATCCCAGCAATATGGCGGATCCCATATTGAAATCGAATTATTCACTACTATTCCATCAGTATGGCACTGATAACAGAGGTCCTGCTGCTCCATGTCCTGATCTTCCAATACTTTAACCATTCCGGGAAAATGTCCTGAAGCGCCGTGCACATCGTGGCAATCAGTACACTTCTTGCTGCTATGTGCTGAATTTTCAAAAGCTGTATATGTTGTATACCAGTCAGGATCGTCATCCCCCAATCCAAGTGTATGACACTGATTGCAGTTGGAATTATTTATATCGTTTTCAAAACCTGTCTTCAATCTCTGAGCCGAATTGTCAAAGTGCTGAGTTGTCAGGTCATGACATTCTCCGCATCCCCTGTTTGCCGCCGGATTACCATCTGCCGATATGTCCTGCCAGGAAAGCCTTGTAAAATTTCCTGTTGCCTTTCCATGTCCGGTTACAAAATAGCCATATGTTGATTGATCACCTGTTATATTTTTTGCAAAAATGCCGCTCCCTCCGATATCTGTATTGCCGGGCGTTTCATCATGACAGCTTCCGCAAAAGCCTGCCTCGCCGTCTGTCGCTGACCATGTCCCGGGATCGTTTAACCAGTATATCTTGGCTGTCCCTGCATCCGCTGCAGAATGACAGTTATCACAGACTGTCGTGTTTGATAAATTCTGTCCGTTTGCAAGCTCTGGAGGTGTACTTGAACCATGACAGGCTGAACATAATAGCTGAGGTCCGTTATTGTCTATTACATGAGTTGGGTGTGCCCCGCCCCCCATACCTGCAAACCCATTGATATGCTTGTGGCAATCCGTACAATTCGTGCCGGCTGGTAAACCCATATTTACATGAAGGGGATCACCTCCGGTACCGTCATTTCTGAAATGATCTGTCTTTGTATGGCAGACTTCACATATTCCATCAAACACACTGTCACCATCCGCGTATGAATTAGGCCCGGTTGAATCGGAAAAGATCGTGGTTATATAACCGGTCTTTGGAGGAACAGTACCTATTATATTATCAAGTTTTATCTTCTCCTTGATCAGTTTGCCGTATATAATTGCAAATGTGTCACCCAGGTCTACTTTTGATAAATCTATCGGCCCCTCAACAGTAATGGTATCAACGGTATTACCGAGAATCTTATATCCATATTTTTTATTGGTGCCGATCATTTCCGGAATAAGTACCAGGTCTTTATACCGGTCCGCTACCCAATCGACGCCATCAACCGCCTTAGTCAGCATTGTTGTGGTTACATTGTCAACCACTCCCTCATAAAGGGTGTTCCCATGTTTCTTGAACTGTCTCTGCGTATGGGGGTCATGGCAGGTCTTGCATTCAACTGTCCAGTCACCATAATCATTGTCGATCTGAAGACTTGAATGGGTCCTCTGATAGGGGGCTTCTATGGTGTTGTGGCAACTCCAGCACAAAGCGTTATATTGCGTATCATCAATATTCTGCCCGTAGTTCAGTCCCTCAATTAATAATGAAGACTCAGCTCCATACACAAAATGACAGGAACCACAGGTGATATTATTTATTGTCGTATGAGGATAATCAAGAGTATAAGCAGGTGATGAGATCAGGCATAGCAGTACTGAAAGTAATAGTACTTTTAATAAAAATGAATTCTTCATTTTTCAAATCCTTACTCTCCTATAATAAAATCACCAATAACTACCGTTCCGCTGCTAATCATCAGATCGCCATTAATTACAGTTTTACCGGTAACGCCTGTATAACCACAATCATAACCGCCTTCAAGAACAACAAGCTTATCACTGCCCAGATTCAGAGTTTCAGTAATAGTGACTGCCTGAGTCTTGATAGTATCATTATCACCTGCAAGAGTATATGCTTGCTGCAACAGGGAATAAGTTGTTTCCTCTATTTTAGCGATCGTATTTTCACACGCTTCCTCAACTGTTACATAATCGTTTCTCGTGAGAGTTTCAAAACTCCCATCTGAATCTGTAACAGTCAGGGATACTGAGTATTCACCTGTTTCACTATATGTATATTCCGGGTCCATTTCTGTAGAGTCAGTTGTCCCATCATCGTCAAAATCCCATTGATATGTTAAAGTTTGATCATATCCGGTTGAATTATTAGTGAAGTTAACGGTAAGAGGCAGAGTACCGCTTATCGGTGAGCCGATGAAGTCCACAATCGGTATTGAGTCTGTAATATCTACATACGTTACCGCTTCATCAACTGCACCGAGATCGTCAGTAATACGTAAATCTACAACATAAATTCCGGCCTGATTAAAGGTATAATTCTGCGTCGGCAATGAAGAACTGTATTCATAATTACCGTTATTTCCTATGTCCCATTCGTAGAGTACAATTGCCCCGCTTGAATTTGAAGCATCCAGTAAAATCGCTTCTCCTTCATAATCTGAGTAGCTGCCAGGATTGGCAATTAATGGAACATCCTGAAGAGTTAAACTGACATTGACTACTTCAGTCGTACCAGTATCAATGACTATACTTATACTTCCGTTATATATACCAGCAGCCAGGCCATTGATATTAACACCTGCATCCAGAGAAACCGCAGTCGCTTGTAAAAGCTGACCGGATGTATCTGACAGGGTCATCCAGTCAGCATCCATCTCAGCCGTCCAGTTCAGCGTTTCAGATCCAGTGTTTGATATCTCCAGACCCTGCAACGGGGGAGCGGCACTGCCGCGTTGTACTTCAAAAGAAAGAGATAAGGGTGAGACAGTCATGTCAAAATACGGTGATATAGCATAAACTTCCACTTTACCGAATGATAGAGATGTAATTAATAGTTTATTACTGTTACTCAGGGTAAGGCCTATAGGTGTTCTGATCGGATATATCTCATCATATATAATCCCCAGAAATGTACCGATATCATCATATACAAGCACGAGATTCCAGAATGTATCAGTCACATATATCCTGTCTTCATTATCAACAGCCAGATGCTGGGGCCTGAACATTTCACCAACTTCCATCCCGTATTTGGAAAAACCCCTAATATAAGATCCGTCCATTTCGAGGACCTGTATTCTTGCTCCATCAATCGTCTGATCGCTGTCATCCAGAGTTTCCTGACGATCAAGAACATAGATTTCTTCATATATGGCACCATTATTTCTTTCCACAATTTCAATTGATGACGGCTTATTAAATTCTCCGTCTCCAGAACCGTACTCACCAATAACACGATATAAATCACCACCACTGGCATTGCCGGATCCATCAATAACAACAGGATTAAATACCTTGATTTCATCGCCATCAAAGTCTGCTACATAAATATTTCCGGACCTGTCAACGGCAATATCATTGGGTTGTAAAAATTCTCCGTTCCCTGCACCCAATTTTAATAAGGGAGATAAATTCTGGTCAAAAACCTGTACATTTCTATCAAGCTTGTTCCCGATATAAACAAGTCCCGCACTATCAACAAAAACGCAGATAGGTGTCCTGAGACCTAATAGTGTTGTATGGTAATCCCCCCCCTGGCTGTAAACAAGAAGCCGATTATTAATCGACTCAGCAACGTAAATATTTCCACTATTATCAGTTGCGACAGCTGTTGGGGCATTCATATTGGAAACAATAGGATCAAGTCTCTGAAAGACAGGCATCTCAGCGTATGAACTCCCTGCAAAAAAAGAGATTGCCAGGAAACCGGCATAAATTAAAAGAAAAAATATACGATTGAAAGGTGCTGTTATACTGTTCATTTCACATCACCCAATACTGCTTTTAAATATTTAGGCTTTAATGATTCATATAGATATTTTATCAGCTATATTATAAATTGCAATTAAAATGCCAGCACTGTAACTAGCTGATATCACTAATTTTTCATTTACTAATTTATATATTGTGATTCAAATCACACATCTATTGAGGATTTTTTCACAATGCGGCGTATGAGAGGATAAAAAGAAAACAGCGGAACGAAAAGAAATTGACGAGTAGCAATTGCAGAGTCCATCAGACTTCAAGGTAATTGCTGATGTTTCCTGTTTCTGGTTTTACTTTAACGCATCAGCTACAGCACTATACATGATTTCACCTTTATATATATTCAGTGCGCTTTTAAGTATGGTCTCTTCTTCAGCCGATTTTTGAATACCGTTTTTTGCCAGCATCCTGATGTACTTTTGCGTGCTATTTGTAAGCGCCAATGTCGAGGTCCTCGGATAAGCACCGGGCATATTGGCAACAGTATAATGAATAACACCATCGACTTCATACACTGGATCATTATGGGTAGTGGGCCTTGTAGTTTCTATACATCCTCCCTGGTCAACAGAGACATCAACAATCACGGAGCCTTTTTTCATCCTCGAAACGAGTTCCTTTGTGACCAGCTTCGGTGCCTTTGCGCCTGTAACCAATACCGCACCTATTAACACATCAGTTTCTAAAGCCTCGGCCTCTATATTCTGTTCTGTGGAAACAATCGCCCTGACCCTTTCGTGGTATATTTCTTTTATCCGCATCAACTTATCTAATCCCCTGTCTATAACAGTTACGATAGCTCCCATTCCATAAGCAACTTTCAACGCGCTCATGCCTACTACTCCGCCCCCAAGTATAAGCACCTTTGCCGGGGAAACATCACCTGTACCTGTTACAAGCACTCCTGATCCGCCGAATACTCTCTGTAAATAATATGACGCCATAATAGGGGCCATCTTTCCCGCGACTTCACTCATGGGCATTAATAGCGGCAGGACACCGTTGACTTCTAGTGTCTCATACGCAAACCCCGAAATCTTCTTCTTCAGCATTAATTCAATAAGATCGGGTTTAGAGGCTAGATGGAGAAACGTAAATATTGCCTGACCTTCCTGCAGCAGATCATATTCAGAAGGGAGGGGTTCTTTCACTTTAATGATAAGTTCAGCTTCCGAAAACAGGTCATCCCTCTCATATATCTCAGCACCGGCCTGCTTATACTCGCTATCAGGAAAACCGCTTCCATTGCCAGCAGTTCTCTCTACCAGAACCTTATGACCGTCCTCAACGAGTTCACCAACACCAGACGGAGTCATCCCAACCCTGTACTCATGCTCCTTAACCTCTTTAGGAATACCAATTATCATTTGACCTCAAAACTCCAAGAACAATACAGGCAAAGTTTTTAAAATAATTTTCGATACATTAAACGAAATGAAAATTAATGAATAATGTAAACCAATCATCAAAGTCACATGCACATTTAAATAAAAAGAATCGAGTTAAATAATTTTAAAAACTTTGCCTGTATTGTTCGGACCAGCAAAAAACTAATCAAAATCAGGAAAAATCTTAACCTCAAGCGGCTTTCCGTTTTCAAGAGTCTGAACAGCAGTAAGAATACCCCCCTCAACATACTGAATCTTAAAACCCCCGAAACCCTCTCTTACCATACTCATGGCATCCGACGGGCAGCCCCCCTCACATCCCGCAACTCCTCTTATCATCCTCGGGATAAGTTTTTCTATCTCAAGAGGAGAAAGATCTACCTCAAACTTCCGGCCAAAATCGATTATTTCCCCTGCTGTTTGAACAGCATCAACCTTATAAGGGTTATCAACCTCAATACTCAGCGATTCTCCGTTAATGCTTACATCGATATCCATTTACTAACTCACTTTCTAAAAATATTTTTTTATAATAACAAATCTTTTTAAAAATGGCTTCTCAGCTGCAAATTTATTTACTTAATTTCACCCCTTTTTCCTTCAGATATATCTGAAGCTCTCGCAGCGCCCTGCCCCTGTGGCTCATCGAATTTTTCTCATCATCATTCATCTCGGCAAAAGTCCTGTCATGTCCTTCAGGATAAAAAAGAGGGTCATAGCCAAAACCGTTTTCACCCCTGTTCTCTCTGCCTATCATTCCTTCAACCGTTCCCCTGAAGGTTTTGACTTCCCCGTCAGATTCCAGTGCAATACAGCAGACAAAACGAGCAGTCCGCTTTTCATCAGGAACGTCTTTTAACTCGTCAAGGAGCTTTCTGTTATTGGCCATGTCATTCGAATCATCTCCAGCATACCTTGCTGAATACACACCGGGTGCCCCATTGAGCGCGTCCACCATGATTCCCGAATCATCCGCAACAGCAGTCAATCCCGAACACTGAGAAACATATACCGCCTTTTTGACAGCATTTGCCTCAAAAGTGTCCCCATCTTCCTCTACCTCTTCACATTCAGGAAAATCATCCGGAGTAAGTATATTGACCTCTTCATCAGGACCGGATAATATCCCCTCTTCGATTATTTTCTTAAGCTCTCTGATCTTCTTCTTATTTCTCGAAGCTAATATTATTCTCATAGCAACTCCATAACTCGTAATTCATAATTTATAATTAGTTAATCGTCTATTGACGAATTACAGAAGCAAGTTTTATCGCTTCAATCATACTCAACGGACTGGCAATATTTTTCCACGCAATATCAAAACCCGTCCCATGATCGGGCGAAGTCCGGATTATCGGCAGTCCAACCGTAACATTCACACCTGTATCAAATGCGAGCATCTTAAAAGGGATCAGTCCCTGGTCATGATACATACATACGATAATATCAAAATCACCTTTATATGCCTTATGAAAAACAACATCAGGCGGATACGGGCCCGAAACATCCAAACCGTCCTTGCGTGCTCTTTCTATCGCTGGAATTATAGATGTAATCTCCTCATTCCCCATAATACCCGCTTCCCCTGCATGCGGGTTAAGGCCTGCTACAGCAATCCGCGGCCTTCTTATTCCGAGCATATCGGTCGCTTTATTTGCAAGACAGATCGTCCTGTAGACAAGGTCTTCATTGATCTTTCCTGGAACGCTTTTCAGAGAAGTATGAATAGTGCAGAGAATCACCTTCAGCTTTTGGCTTGAGAACATCATAGCGTAATCTTTAGCATCCGTAAGCTCTGCCAGCAATTCCGTATGGCCAGGCCATGTATGTCCTGCCATCTTTAATGATTCTTTGGATATCGGCCCGGTAACGATTGCGTCTACTTCTTTTTTGAGAGCAAGGGTTACGGCCTTTTTTATATACGTAACAACCGCCCTGCCGGCACCATCAGAAGGAACAGTCTTTTTAAGCTCCTGTTCGGACTTAAGATCCAGCACTTCAATACTGTTTTTTTCGGGTTTTGAGTCAGAAATGTCAGCTATGGATTTTATCTTTACCGGCAGCCCGGTCAATTCAACGGCTTCTTTCATGACAGCTGAATTACCGATAACAACAGGGGTGCAGCACTCATTTATCACAGCGGAAAGCAATGCCTTAACAATGACCTCAGGGCCAACGCCTCCAGCCTCGCCCATTGTTATGACTATCTTCCTGTTGTTATGCATTCTTTAATTATTCAAACGGAAGAATCATAGATTCATTTCTTCTTCGTTTGTCTGGAATTTGTTGTATGGGGATATCTTCGTTTTTTCACAGGAAGGGCAACTATTGCGTCCATTTCTACCTGTACATCCATTGGGAGCTTTCCTGCCTGGAGCGTGGTTCTTGCAGGAGGATATTTTGCAAAGTACTTTCCATACACACTATTGAATCGCGGAAAGTCTTCTATGTCAGCAAGGTAACAGGTCACCTTCAAAACATTCTCCATTTCAGCGCCAGCCTCTTCCACAATAATCTTTATATTTTTCAGGACTACTTCGGTCTCTTCTTCAATAGTGGCCCGGACAAGAGAACCCGATACAGAGTCAATAGGCACCTGTCCTGATATATATAACAACCCGTCATGGATGACCGCCTGGGAGTATGGACCTTGAGGCACCGGAGCTTTATCTGAACAAAAAATCTTTTTACCTGCCATCGGATTAGTTCCTTATGGTTTTTACACAATAAGAGCACAACAGGAATTGATCAGTTGACAAAGCTAAAGACGCAACTCGCTTGTGCAGTTGATTGTCAATATCAAAGTAAAAACTGTTTATTGTTTAGCAATGATTTGTAAAGTGATATCCGTCACTATCTGTACAGACCAGTTACAGGAACATCAGCAAAGAAATCAAATAACGAAAAAAGTCAGGCTATTATTACCTTTTAAACCTCGAAGCCTTCATTCTCTTCTTCCTGGCTTCAATTCTTTTTCTTTTTTCCTTCACAGAAGGTTTCTCATAGTACCTGCGACTTTTTAGTTCTTTAAAAAGTCCTTCCTTCTGGAGTTTATTTTTCAAACCCTTTATTGCTTTTTCTATATTACCGCCAAATACTTTTATTTCCAAAGCTGCTGATCTTCACCCCTTTCAGTGCCTGATTTCGGGTCTTCCCTAAAACAGTTTTTTAAGACAAAACGGTTTATCTCTTTTAAAAATTACAATCTTAAAAGATAAACACAGATGATACTTTAACATAATTAGTAGAACATTATATATAAATAGTATAAGTTATTTAAAATCTTTTTTGGAATAGTGTAAAAAAGAGGAATATCAGGAGATAACGCTATTATTATAGGAAGTTAGATGATGAAGTCTCTTACTCAGCCCTTTCATTTCTGAACAGTTGATTCATGACCTGCTCTATTTGCTGTGGAGTCATCCAGCCATTATCAAGCATTATCCGACCTATTAGTCTATGGGGTCTGTTAGAAAAATTGTCGTCTAATTGCTCTGCCAGAGCTTTTTTCACATAATCTGAAGACACAAATCCCATTTCAACGGCAATGCATCCAAAGCGCGGGCAATATTTTTCAGAAAGTTCTTTATCGACTTCATCAGACATATCCCATTCTCCTTCTTATTAAACAAATTTAATACTCAATAGTTACTATATTACATATTACGGAAAAAATCAGTAACTACTTAATACTTTATCACACTTACAGCAGGAAATATAGAAATAAATACTATTCAACCAAGTTATAATTCAGGCTTCCCAACCCTATTTCCCGTGCATAATTAAATTGATGCATATGCGCATTGATTTTCCCGCCCCTTGAGAATATGTCTTTACTTTTTGTAAGCATATCAAATGAGGCCTTATCCAGGGCAAGGACATCATCCGATGCAAATATCCCGATATCATCCGTTATCTTTGGATCACTACCTGAAATACAATCGCATTCTTCAGTGATATCAAATGCAAAATTCATGAAGACCTTGTTTTTGATCAGAGACAGAATTCCGGTGGCATACTCAGCCATTCTCTCTGCAAAAACATTGGTGTCCGCGCGCCAGTTTATTGTAATAGCATTGAATTTACAGCAGGCTATACACTCCCCGCATCCTATACAGTTCCTTGAATTAATATACATGCCCCCCCTGTTGTCCGAAATCACGGAGACTGGACATACCTCCATACAATGACCGCATGATGTACAACTATCCGTATTTATCTTTGGCTTCACTGAAGAATGCTGCACCTGCTTGCCTGCGCGCGAAGCCATGCCCATTGCAACGTTCTTAACAGAAGCAGCATACCCCTCCATTATATGCCCTGTAATATGACTCAGCACTATTAAATCATCAAGGACTTTCACAACTGACGGTACCCTTATTTCTTTCAGGTTTTTAAACTTCATCTTTATTTTTTGAGAATCGGTCCCGAAGATACTGTCAACGATAATATATGGACAGCCCAGTATGTCAGGCGTAAAGCCCTTACGGTATGCAAGATTCAAGTGGTCAACTGAGTTCTGTCTCTGTCCGGTATAGATCACGTTCGTGTCAAAAACAAACGGCTTCAGCCCCCGGCCCTTAAGATGATCAACGATGACCCTGACGAGTTCAGCTTTAATATGTCCTGTGTTATTTTCATCACCCACTGTCATCTTGATGCCTACGTAAGCACCCTTGCTGAATTTAGAAAAGTAACTGTCCGTACTCTTGATGAGAGCGGCCAGACAATCTTCCCTGCTTCTGTTCGTCAAATTACTGAAATAAACATCAGACCCCATAATAACCTCTCTCATTCATGTATTTTTATCCTGTATTTTTTTACAAATTCCACAGGGTTGTAAGACATCTTCGATTTTCTCAAGCCCGGAATTCCAAGGTCCTGCTCACGGTTTACATATATGCAGTCAACAGCTTCATGCATTAAAAATTCCTGGTTAATGACCTGATACAGCCCTGGTATGTCCGTGTTTGCCTTTTCTATATGTATAACAAATGTATCAGGCAGGATCTTTTCTCCTAGAGTCAGCGCGGCTATCTTATTTTCAATCCTTATCACTCCTCCAGCAACATTGAGGGCGTCAAAATTATTCAGTATTTCTAAAATAGCACACCGCTCTTTTTCAAGCCCCGGGTATTTACCGCACTCCCTGGTCTCACACCAGTAATCCTCAAATTCGAGGCATTCATCTACCAGTGCCGATGTCATAGTAACATATTCATATTCATACATATTCCTGAATTTATTGACCTTGTTTCTTTTATCATGAAACTTGGGTCCCTTAAGAGCTATCAGCTCATTAACATCATACAGGTAATCAAAACTGTCCCTCTCTTCTTCCACAACAAATCGATTGTCCCCTTTTATATATGCATGCATAAAACTCTCGGGTATTCTCTCAAGGACATATTCGGCATTTTCGCGCTCGAAATATTCCACTATCTCATTCAGAACTTCAGACATATCTGAATTACCGAGCGGACAGAAAAGAGAAATAGGCTCTGTACCCTTGAGAATTAGAAGGTTGTCTCTCAATACTGAGATCCTGAAGTTATATGCCATCCTGAAAGCAAATATATTGGTAAACGTATACTCGGAAGCTTCCAGGGGATACCTGGTCAAAAAGTCATCTATCATGCCCCGCGCTGTCAGATCAACTTCTTTAAACAAAGGGAAAACAGGAATTTCCATAATCTTCATTATATATTAAAGGGAGGTTTTGAACCGGATATCTTCTTTATAAAGAGATATCCGGTTCAGAGGTAATCATTTCAATATTTAATTATTGCGAAGTTGTACAATCAAGCTTGAGCTGCACAGGCGCATCAGTATTGTTTTTCCATAGCATGCAGATCGACGCCTTTTTTGAAAACCCTCGATATGCCTTCTCGTATGAATATTTAGTGATCGTTTTTTCAAGACTTGATATCGCCTCTTTCTGGATCAGGTATTCTTTGCCATCTTTTCCATGATAGTGAATATTGAAATATACAGGCGTCGATGCCTCGAACTTATAATAAAATTCCTGAGGCGGTCTCAAGGTTGCACATTTCTCGAAAAACTTATCAGGTTTTATGGTTACTACTTTAGAGTACTCTTTAATTACCTCTTTCTCACCCGCGTAGCAAATACCTGAGAAGAGTACAAGTGAACAGATAACAACCAATAAAAAACAAAGTTTCCGCATTATTACACCTCTTTTCTTTTTATTGCCTTTACAGACTGTTTTTGATACCATATCTTCAGTTATTATTAGCACCTAATATCATTATACCAATATATGCTAAGAGATAAACATATCGGAGGATAAAATTAATGTCCGGACTATCATTAGATAAACTCAATCCAGTAGCAGAGAAAAACATAAAACCTTTTCTTGAGAACATTCTGGGCCAATACAGGGAAAAGATAGATTCAATCCATATAACAGGAACTGCTGTTACAGATGATTTTAATCCAAAGTCATCTGATCTGAATTCAGTTATTGTATTGAAACAGATGGACCTGAAGTTCCTTGAACTACTCGCACCCATGGGCAAAAAATACAGTAAGAACAGAGTGGCCGCTCCACTCATCATGACGCCTGAATATATCAATACATCTCTGGATGTATTTCCTATTGAGTTTCTGAATTTCAAGCTTATTCATTCAACTGTATTCGGTGAAGACATTCTCAATAATATCGAAGTAAAGAGAATGGATTTACGTCACCAGTGCGAGAGAGAATTAAAATCCAAACTCATCTGGTTAAGACAGGGGTATATCTCTTCAGAGGGAAATAAAAAAGTACTGACAGAAGGCTTTATAAATTCAATCACCGAATACATACCGCTATTTCGTGGAATCATTCTCCTCTTGGGCAAAGAGCCTCCGATAAAGCAGAGCGACGTAATAACCGCTCTTTCTGATGCTTCAAACATTGATACAAAGATATTTTCGAGGGTGCTTAAAGAAAAGCATGACAGGATCAAACTCTCTATCGAAGAACTTAACACAATTTTTGAAGATTATTATGCGGCCACGGAAAAGCTGGGGGAAACTGTAGATGCAATCAAAGAATAGACTTCTTCTTTTCCTGATTATAGTAATAACCTGCTTCAGCGCAGTATCGTTGTTTGCTGAAATAGTCATTCCTGACAAACCCCTTAATCATGTGGTCGATCTTGCCGGTATAATAGACAAAAACATGGAGGCTGGCCTTAACAGATACCTGCTTGAGCTTGAGCAGAAGACTACCGCGCAGATGGTCATCCTTACCATTAACAGCCTTGAAGGCGGTTCAATTGATGAATTATCACTTAACGTGGCCCATGACAGATGGAAACTGGGACAGAAAGGCAAAGACAACGGACTATTGCTCCTCGTCTCACTTCAGGACAGGAAGTACAGGTTTGAAACAGGTTACGGTCTCGAAGGCCTTTTACCTGACAGTCTGCTGGGCAGCATAGGAAGGCAGTACCTTGTCCCCTATTTTAAACAGGGTGATTATTCAAAAGGAATAACTGCTGCATCATTAGTCGTCATAAATACAATCGCATCCGATTCAGGAGTAGAAATTGCCGGTATGCCAAAACTTAGAAACCGTTCAGCTTCATCTAATAGAGTCCGGAAGAAAAAACCGACCTTATTAGGCACAATTTTCAGCATACTATTTTTTATCGGACTGATTTATATGTTCATAAAGCACCCGCGTCTTCTGATGTTTCTAATTATGATGAACATGATGGGCGGAGGTAGAAGGTCCGGATGGGGAGGCGGTGGCGGCGGCTTCGGCGGCGGCAGCTTTGGAGGTGGCGGCGGTGGCGGTTTTGGCGGCGGCGGTGCTTCCGGTGGATGGTAGACAGAA
>PJEL010001074.1_pt1 | contig 29121 bp, 28 predicted proteins | sample 1853271 | NCBI WGS metagenome assembly PJEL01 (sample SAMN08108733, study PRJNA415343) | Invertebrate metagenome, whole genome shotgun sequencing project. | host: Globobulimina | place: Sweden: Gullmar Fjord | collected 2015-08 | reverse complement strand
TATAATTAAAATTTCATTACTGCGTTACTCAGTAAACATATTATTAAATATGAGAAATTGTGAGGCCCCCCCTCATATATCTTATATATATATATATCGTCCTTTTTTCTAACTACTTTAACGAAGTTCCCATAATCTTTATGACAACGTCCTGTTTTTTTAGTATCCAATGCTTCATTGTTGTACCCAAATCACTCTTCAATCCTAAAAAAAAAAGCCCTGTATCCAATACAGGGCCCAATTAAAATCTTCTTATCAACTAATTCGGCAGCCCTGCTACCCTCGAAAATCAATTCAATTTTCAAGGACCAGATGCTTTGCGCCCTGCCTTCACAGGCAGTTTGCCATTATCGATAGTTTATTTTTTTACATAGTAATTCTCCTGATAAAACAAATTGCAATATACATACCAGATCAAATTTTAATACTATTTCAAATAACTATTTGTAAACATTGATTATTTATTAATCAGGCAGACTACTTCATACGCAGGATTATCAGGGCAATACTTCATTTGCCCAAATTCATGAGTGATTTTACACATTAGATAAGAGAATAAAGATATTAGTCCTGGTTCATCTTTATTCTATCGATCATTGATATGGATCTTTTACCCAGACTTGTTTTGGGAAAAAGATCAGCTAAAATCTTGTATCCCTTTTCAGCCTCCTCAAAATTGCCGAGGTTATAATGTGCCTCCGCACATTTATACATGAGTGCTGCTCTAGGGGTATTTTTTTTATCAAGATATTCATTTACAACAGGTGTGCATATTTTCAAAAGTCTGTTCCATTCTTTTTTCTTATAAAATTCATTGCCCATAGTATCATCCACAATACCCTTTAGAACAGACTTGGGATATTTTCCACGAAACTCACTATAGATGGCTTCAGCTTTTTCATATTCAGGAGGAGAATAACTCTTTAAATAAATCTCAATCAGTTTCCAGTAACTCTCCTGTGCAAGTGGAGCCTCAGGGTATTCACTGATTATTCTTTTATACGCGGCTTCTATCTGGGGAAGTACAGACTGCCTGTCATTTGTTGACTCTATGAGATCAAGTATTTCGGAAAATATCTCAAGAGACTTTTTTTCATCTTTAGTAGGAGTAAATGTTTTCTTTTTTGCTTTTTCCTTTGTTTTATCTGGCCCTTTTTCTTCAATGGCAGTTTCTTCTTTGGGTTGTTCTTTCAAATCGGATTTCGGAACAGTTGCGCAGGAAAACAAACCTACTGAAACAGCAAGAATCAATAAAAAAGTAATATTGCAGGATTTTATCATTTAATCACTCCTTAGAAGGTTTATCTTATATTATAATCATAATTAACGAAAAAATAAGATTTACATTTTCATGCATTTCTTTCTGTAGTATATTATTAATTAAATTTCCCTTGCAAGTATGCCGATTACTAACGTAATATCGTTCATATAGGAATTCATATCTCTCTTAACTGGTGATAAGACAATTATAAAAGGTTTTTGATTTTCTGATTATGATAAATATTGTGTTTCAGGTCACAGTAATGAAGCGTTTTATTATTTAAAGTACTATAAATATAAGGTATGGAAATGGCAATTCAAAATAAAACAAAAAATAGTCCCAAACATATCATCACCTTACTATTTGTCGCTCTTATCATGTTTTCATGCGGTGGTGGCGGCGGTGGTAGTTCTCCAACCCCAACCCCAACACCAACCCCAACCCCAACTCCAACTCCAACATATACAACACCCGTGTTTACCCTTTCAACTGTTGATGCCAGTAATGACGTAGGCTCTTATAGTTCTATAGCTACTGGCTCTTTGCATATAAGCTACTATGATGCCGACAATGGTAACCTTCTATATAGCTCCAATTCATCAGGATCATGGCAGCCTGCTGTTGTTGACTCCATGGGTACTGTATTAACACTGAATACAACTATAACCTCAATAGCTGTTGATTCAAATGACTATGTCCATATCGCTTACTATGATAGTGCCAATGATAATCTTAAATATGCCATCAATGCCTCCGGTAGTTGGGTTGCTACTACGATTGATGATGCAGGCGATGTCGGAACAGACACATCCATTGCCGTTGATTCTTCCGGTAAAGCACATATCAGCTATTATGATTCTACAAACGGTTATCTTAAATATGCCACAAATGCCTCCGGTAGTTGGGTTGCTACTACGATTGATGATGCAGGCGATGTCGGAGGATATACATCCATCACGATTGATTCATCTGATAATGTTCATATAAGTTATTATGACAATGATAATGGAGCTCTCAAGTATGCCTTGAAATCATCTGGTTCCTGGGCAAAAGCTACTTTGGACACAGATGCAGGAGTATTTACTTCTATTGCGGTTGATTCAGACGACAAAGTTCACATCAGTTATTCAGAGGAACAGAATAATGCTAAACTCAAATATATAACGAATACATCCGGCAGCTGGGTTCCTACTACTGTTGACAGCTCAAGTGAAGATGTATGGGACACCTCTATAGCAATCGACTCTGAAGATAATGTACATATCGCTTACTATAACTCTGCCAATATTGTAGGCGGCAGCCTACAATATGCCAACAATGCTAATTCCGGCGCATGGGATCTTGTTACAATTGATGAAACAGCTAGCGTTGGAGAATTCCCGTCAATAGCATTAGATACTAACGATACTATTCATATCAGCTATTATGATTCTACAAACGGTAACCTGAAGTATGCTGTAAGCGATTAAACACTATTCGTTTTCAATACAACGCGCATACAATCATTATTTAGAGCACCAGTTTAATCAAAAGAAATCCGCCTACAAGCAAGACCGTAAAAAGAATGCATAATAGATTAAAATACTTATCTATAAATTCTTTAATCGAAGGCCCGAATTTCCAGATGAGTCCTGCAACAACATAAAATCTAAAGCTTCTTCCAATTATCGATGCCCCTAAAAATGATAAGAAATCGAATTTAAACACACCGGAAGAAATCGTAAAAACTTTATAAGGAATGGGAGTAATCGCTGCAATAAGAATCCCTATAAAACCGTGCTCATCATATTTTAGTTTAATGGCCTCCATTATTCCCTGCCCATGATAAAAATCTACGATAGGTTTACCGATAGAATCATATCCGTAAAGACCTATACCGTAACCTAGTATACCGCCAAGAACTGATCCAATTGTACATATTGCCGCAAACCTGAAAGATTTTGCTGGAATAGAGATTGCCAATGCAATAAGGAGGACATCAGGTGGAACCGGGAAAAAAGACGACTCAGCAAATGAAAGTAGAAAGAGAGCTGGAATACCATAAGGGGTCTCCGCCCAATGCAAAACCCAATCGTAAAGTTTTTTAATTATTTTCATAGGTTATATCCTTAAACTTAAAGTTATAGAGTAAATAAGATAATGTCTTGACATGGGTAGTTAAGGCAGACAAAAAAAAGGCGGGGTTAATTCGCCACCTTTCATGCTAAGCCATGAGCCTAACTAAACAGGGGGTACTCAACCGCCGCCGCTGCAAACTAAATCTATAATATGTTTTATTATGGTTCTCCCGGTATTTATTCTTTATAATCAAGAAGATTCAAGTTATGATAAACAATATCTCATACTCAAACAATATTGTTTAAAAAATGAAGATATTGTATAAGCTATTACTAATTATACCAGCTTATTTTGTCCCTGTCCAGACAAAAATCAATACCTTCACTTAAACTCTTTTAGCCATGTCCTCTTAAAATTTTTAAATACGACGGTAGGATTCTTATATTTCTCTTATTTTAGCAGTTTCGTGTAGTGCTGTATACTGTCATTTCTGACAGGTGCTTTTTATTAGGCATTTAAGGTAGGAATTAAGAGAAAGCTCACAACTATTTCAGATCTGCCAGGGTTACCGCTGCACGCACCGTCACAATGCATAACAGCAGGTCCGTTCATGTAGACCTTATCTGGTGAGATATCATTATTGTTAAACAAATCGGGTTGTATGCTTCCAGAGGACTTCTGCGTTTCACCGGCCATTAAGGCGTTTTCTTTTTCTCTTGAGGATTGTTATCGGAAGGGGATGGCTCCTTATAGTAAAGAACCCTTTTACAATAGAAGCAATGGTATATACCGTCATTCTTTCTTATATCGTTATACAGCTGAGGAGGAATATTGGTATTACAGCCCAGACATACTTCGTCTTCAGTCCGGACTACGGAGCCTCCTCCAAAACGCTCTAAAAGATTGTTATATATTTTGTAAATATCTTTATCGATACGAGTAATAAAGTCATTTTTCTTCGCCTTCTGCGCCTGGAGCTCTAAATCCAGTTTCTTCTCCTCCTCATTCACTTCTTTTTCTTTTTGTGAAAAAACTTCCTCAGCCTTTTTTAGTTTCTTTTCTTCTTCTTTTGTTTCCTTTAAATACTCCTCAATACCCTCCATCAGAGAAAGAATTTCGTCTTCTATAGCATATCTGCTTTTTTCAAAGTTCTCGATCTCCTTTAGATGGGCTTCATATTCTTTATTTGTCTTAATTTCGCTGTTCCGGGATTTAAACTTATCAATTTTATCCTGAATCTCATCTAGTTTAAGGTCCTTGTCCTTCTTCTTCTTTGTCAAGACCTCATGCTTTGTTTTATATTTCTGGAATGCATCTTTTGCCGCTTGAAGCTGGGGAGTAAACTGTTTTAATATGAGAGGAAGGGATTCAATTTGTTCTTCTATAGAAATGATTGAAGAATCAATTTCCTGAAGATCAACTAATAATTTTAGTTGCTCATTCAATTTTGACACCAGAAACAATATTTTAAAGTTAAATTAAACATTTGTATTCAATAATCCTGACTTAAAATTCATATTTACCATTCCGGTACAACAATGCCGAATTGGTGGGCCCACCAGGACTCGAACCTGGGACCAACCGGTTATGAGCCGGTGGCTCTAGCCAACTGAGCTATGGGCCCTGGCAACCACTGACATGACATTCTATGCTAAAACACTCCAAAAAGTAAACCTGTTACGCTCAATCCTGACACTACATATCCTTGCGCACAGCTACATGCTGATAAAATTCACATTTCTTACAGTTCCCTAATTTTTGTGCGATCGCACCACTGACTTTTTTCCCGCAAAAGGTCCCGGCTATAGCCCAGCATATGCGCCCATAATCAGGATAGGCAGGACACCTGAAATTAGCTGCCCCCTCTGCTTCTTCTACCCCACACTTGGTAAATTCCCAGCATTTTATTGTATTCTCGTCCTCTTTTTTCTGGTAAGGGAATAGTAATCTAAAGGAAGTGCCTTCACCCAGTTCGCTATCAACAAATATCAATCCATTATGCTCATCAATAATCTTCTTACATATTGAAAGACCGAGCCCGGTTCCTGCTCCTATTTCTTTTGTAGTATAAAAAGGTTCAAAGATCATGTTTAAAGCCTCTGCTGTTAATCCCGGGCCTTTGTCTATAACCTCTACCACAACATAATCTACTTCATGAAAAATTTCTTTGTATGTTCTGACAATTAGAGTCTCCCCTTCAGCCGTTACATCTATGGCATTAGAGATAAGATTATTGATGGCCTGCCTCACCTGGTCACTATCAATAAAAACCGGAGGAAGTGCATCGGTCAAACGTTCGTCTATATGTACCGATTGATCAACAGACATTCCAGCAATAGCCTGGAGCGCCTCTTTGACGATACTGTTTATTTCCAGGTGCATTAAATTAGATTTTGTTTCTTTCGAAAATGTGAGTACATCTCTAAGTATTCTTTCGAGCCTGTCTACTTCCGATACGACTATCTCAGCATATCCCTTTTCTCTTGATCCCTGCTCCAGCTTATTATTAAGGCGTCTTGCAAACCCACCAATAGATGTCAACGGATTTCTTATCTCATGCGCAACATCAGCGGTAAGCCTTCCGAGTGCCGATAACTTTTCTACCTGAATCAGTTTTCCCTGCACATTCCTTAACTCTTCGATATATCCTTCAAGGTCCTTATTAAGGTTTTCTATTTTGCTCTTGTCACTCTTCAGTTTCTGGGAAAGCATGCCGAGCGGGATCGCCAGCAAGAAAAGAAATGCTACCCTGACAGCAAAGTCAGTCCATTGTATTTCATATATATTGTAACCACAGCTGACAAAATACAATATAGATGCTACAGCAGCTATCGCGGTCCCTGAAACAAGTCCATAATAGAAAGAATAAAGAGCGGCTATCAAATAAAAAGCATTAAAAAAAGAGCTATCAAACCCGCCTGTCGCCCTAACTAATAAAGATGCGTATATAAGATCAAAAACCAGAGAAAAACCATATACTGTTTTCTTCTTCGAGGGAGACAGAAACATCCAGGTATAAATAACAATACTGTATATAACGAAAAAGACAAAGATCCGACTTACATCTAAAAAAGTATCTCTTGTAATATCAGAGAATAAAAGCCATCCAAGCCCACCACAAAAAATAATGCTTCTTATACAAGCGAATGCAACATCTGCAATCTCTATATAAGACTTAACTTTGTCAGACTGTCTCTTTAAATATTTCATACATATTCCGGCTCTTTTTCCATTCTTTTATAATAGCAAACCACAATATATTAATACATTTGTACAGTTAAGAGAGAAATTATTCATATCTGGTGCTTCAAGTTGAAGTTTTTCTTGCTATCATTCATAATATTTCCATGAATCCAACATTTAAAAAAGTACATTCAGAAATACAGAGAGGGATGAAACTTGCTCGATGCAGGAAATGCGGCTGTATGAAGGGGACCCTTGAGAACCTGAAAGCATCACTTCCCTTATTAAAAATCAAAGACTCAAAAGAACTCCTCCAGAATGTAAACGAGTGGTATGAACAACTGACACCTTTAGAATATCCATGTTTCGGGTGTAAGTATTGTATTCCACCGGAAGCAATGACAATGCTGACCGCAAAATACCCTGTTTTGACTTCAGCTACCCTATCAACTTGTGAAATCCAGATAAACGAAGATTCCTGGCCGCCAGTGGAAGCTGAATATACAATATTGAACAGCTCTGCGCCTGTCGCTGTATCTACTCTTTCCAGCGTCAAACTGGAGGAAAAGATCGCAAAACTCAATCCTGAAGGATTGTGCATTGTGGCTAAAACAGAAACAGAGAATATCGGAATTGATAAAATAGTAAAAAATGTAATATCCAATCCGGCCATAAGCTTTCTCATTCTAGCTGGAAAAGACACTGCTGGCCATCAAGCAGGTAAATCAATATTGGCACTCCACGAAAACGGTGTAGACGCCAAGATGCGGATTATTGGCTCAAAAGGCAGGCGCCCTATCCTGAAAAATGTAACAAAATCCGATGTGAATAAGTTCCGCAAGCAAATACAAATTGAGGACATGATAGGGTCTGAAAATACCAGGTCAATAGGGAAAAAAGTCAAAGAGCTTGCTAAAAGAGCACCTAAACCAGCCGACTCATCAGGATGCGGATGCAGCGATGATTCCTGCAAGCCTGTTATAAAACCGATAGCGATTCCGGTAACAGTCGGTTGTGGTTGTGGAGATACCTGCGGCGACCAGGGCACACTGAAACCGGCAAAGCCAAAGGCATCTGCAAAAATACCGGTTATTAAAGCTAAAAAACAGAGTAAGTATACGATAAAACTCGATAGGGAAGGTTATTTCGTAATAATTATATCGCAGAAAAAAGCTAAAATAATCGTTGAACAATATTCAAATGACAATAAACTACTCCGAAAAATAGAAGGCAACAACGGTCGGGATATTTATTTCACTATCATAAATAACAAATGGGTTTCTGAATTAAGCCACGCTGCATATCTGGGAAAAGAGCTCTCCAGGGCGGAAATGTCTATTAAAAAAGGACTCAAATTCGTTCAGGACGGCGCGTAATTTTAACAAAATTCAAAATTCAATATTCAGGATTCAATTCTTTTGAATATTGAATTTTATATCTTGAATTCTTTATTTATACTATGGGAAGAGTCACTGCAGTAGCAAACCAGAAAGGTGGTGTCGGTAAAACGACATCAGCAATTAACTTGTCAGCTTCCCTTGCCGCATCAGGCAAACATGTCCTTATCATCGATACCGACCCACAGGGAAACACAACAAGCGGGCTCGGCAAAGACAAGGAAGACCTGAATGGCAATCTTTATGACTTATTTACAGGATCAAAACCGTTGTATGACATTATCCAGACAACAAATGTCGACAACCTGAAAATCATTGCATCAAACATAGAGCTTATAGGCGCGGAACTTGAACTTTCCACTAAAGACGGCAGGGAAACAATTCTCAAACAGGCCCTGGAACCTATTAAGTATCAGTACGATTATATTTTTATCGACTGCCCGCCCTCTCTCAGCCTTTTGACTTTAAACGCACTGGTGGCGGCAGACAGCATGCTTATTCCTATGCAATGCGAATATTACGCTCTCGAAGGAATCAGCATGTTAATGAGAACACTTGAACTCATAAAAGACTCATTCAATCCTTCTCTTGAAATTGAGGGGATACTGCTTACCATGTTTGATGGAAGAAACACGCTGACGCACCAGGTCACTGATGAATTAAAAAGACATTTCGGAGACAAGGTTTATAAGACAGTAATACCAAGGAATATAACTCTCGCAGAGGCCCCAAGCCATGGCAAACCTGTTATACTTTATGATATAAATTCAAAAGGCGCCCAGAGTTATCTGGAACTTGCAAAGGAGATAATCGGAAATGAAGCCAGCATTGGGTAAAGGTCTTTCCGCCCTGATCCCCGAAAAACAAAACAAAGCTGCTTCAAAAGATCTTATGGATCTTGATATTAAAACCATTGTACCCAATGAATATCAGCCAAGAAGAATTTTTAAAGACCATGCCCTCAATGAGCTTGCTGAATCGATAAAAGAAAAAGGGGTCATTCAACCCATAATCGTTAGAAAAGAATCAAAGAACTCTTTTCAGTTAATTGCAGGTGAAAGAAGATGGAGGGCCGCGCAGATCGCAGGACTTACAAAAATTCCTGCAGTTATAAAAGATGCGGCACCGATTGAAGCACTGGAACTCGCAATAATAGAGAATATCCAGAGAGAAGACCTGAACCCGCTCGAAACAGCCGAAGCGTTCAACAGGCTGATAAAAGACTTTGACCTTACTCATGATGACATTTCTAAAAAAGTAGGTAAAGACCGTGCAACTGTCACTAACTATCTAAGGATTTTAAAACTCCCTTCCGAAATCAGAAAATGGGTTGCAGATGGTTCCTTGAGTATAGGTCATGCAAAAGCGCTGCTCCAGGTCGAAAATCAGCGCCTCCAGCTCAGCATTGCTCATCAAGTAATAAAAAAAGGGTTGAGTGTCAGAGAGACCGAAGCATTATGCAAAAAAGATTCTTCAGGCAAATCACGCTCAAAATCAAAGGCCCCGAAAGACCCTCAAATAGCCTCACTTGAAGAGAAACTCATTCAGAGCCTCGGGACAAAGGTCAATCTTGTTCATAAATCAAATAAAAAAGGCAAGATTGAGATAGAGTATTATTCCCTTGAAGAGTTGGACAGGCTGCTCGAAGTATTGATGCCATAACACATAAAAAAAGGGCAACCACAGGGGGTTGCCCCTACAAGTTCTATTTTATTTCTTCTTTAAATAACCATCAATAGAAGCCTTGAAAGCATCTAATGACCTCTGCTTCATCCTCTTTCCATTAAGAAACAGTGTTGGTGTACCCGAAACCCCTAATTGTCTTCCGAGATTCATGTCCTGCTGTATCTGTTTATCATACTTGCCGCTTTTAAAGGCTGTCATGAATTTAGCCTTATCAAGATTCAATTTGTCTGCATACTCCTCAAATTTTGCCTCAGTCAGCTTGTTGTAGTCTATAAAAATCAGGTCATGCATTTCCCAGTACTTCCCCTGTTCTCCAGCTGCATGCGCTGCCCTTGCAGCATTCTTTGCCTGCTTATGGAATGACAATGGGAAGTCTTTAAAGACCAGCTTGACTTCTTTCGGGTATGCCTTTAAGACAGCTTCAAGAGTAGACTGCAGTCTTGAACAGTACGGGCACTGGAAGTCTGAGAACTCGAAAATAGTAACAGGCGCATTCGCATTACCCCTTATCGGAGAATTCCCCATCGGTATTTTATTTACTTTGTTGTAATCAACGGTCGGTCTTCCCGGTTTCTTTACCAGGTCCATTATCTTTGCCTGATTGCCTTCTATTGTTTTAATTTTTTCTTCAATAGCTGTCAGCTTGGCAAGAATTTCGGTTTGTGATTTATCAACATTATTAATCTGTGAATTGTCCGTGCATCCAGCAAATAAAACCGAAACCATCGCCAGAATCACCAAGATATAGTTATTCATTTTTTTCATTTCATCCTCCTCTGTGAATATATTAAAAAGATATTATTTCAGCACCTTATTCCCTAGAACAAGAGTATCACAAAACAGGACGGAACAGCAATTATGCTCCTTAAAAAGTAAGTCAATTCTTTTTAAAAAGAGATGAAGCTGCCTATAGAACTGTATGAGCATACATTAAAACATAAAAAGCACAGAGGATGTAATTGGCAGTACAGCTTCATCTCTTAGATGGAGTTCACCTATATGTCCTTTTAAACTAATTAGCTGTCATCTACTGTCAGAAAAACCTTAATCTTTTCAAAGGTCTTTTTACCAAATCCTTTGACTTTTTTAATACCATCCACACTTTCAAATCCTCCCTTTTCTTCCCTGTGAGCAATTATGGCCATTGCCTTTTTCTTTCCAATCCCTCTTACAGCACTTAATTCTTTTACAGTAGCCTTATTTATATTGACCTTGTCCCCCACGAACTGTTTTTCTGCAAATCCGATATTGCTTAAAATCAGACTAACCGCAAAAACCATTACCGCAACTTCAAAAAACCTGCTGAAATAATTCTTCTTCATTTCTTTCTCCTTGTTTTTTTTATTAAATACTTACAACTCTCTACTCACTCACCCCCTAACATATGTATTTCCAGAATTGAATGCGCAAAACATCAAAACGGATCGGTAAAGATTGTATAATGATATGTATTACCGCCATGTCCCCTATAGAATGGCTTGAAACCATATATCATCCATTCAGTAATATTGATACTGAATGGAGAAATCATTTTAGCAGTTATTTCAAATAGAATAAACTGTCATTTCTTACAGTTAATTAATTTGTATCGTCAGACTTAAAAAATTATTTATTCTTCCAATTTCAGCCCAGCAAAATCCAGACCCAACGCCTCATCTCACATTACAAACCCAACATTTTCAATCCGACAATGATCCGGAATCCATAACTGTGAGATTCAGTAAATCATTATAATATCTTCAAAATGTCTGCTATAATACAAAAATGAATATTGTTCTGGAACCACCTGTAAAAAAAGCTCTGCTTAACAATATCCGCAAGCGCCTTGTAAGCAATCTTGATGTTGTGAAGATTATAATGTTTGGATCATACGCATCTGGTAAATATAATATAGACAGCGACCTGGATCTGCTTGTCATAATAAATACAAAGGAAAAAGGAATTAAACGATATGCCATGGTAAGTGAACTGCTCGAACCTAGAAAGGTCCCAATGGATATCCTTGTGAAGACACCGGATGAAATCAAAAAAAGGTTGAAAATGTTATGCCCTTTCACTGAAAACATCCTTAAGACCGGAAAAGTCATTTATGAAAAAGCGTCCTGACATTCAGGAATGGATATTAAAGGCAGAGCAAGATTACCTGACCGCAGAGACTATGTCTCGCAAAAAAAAGACGCCCGTACCCGACATTGTTGGATTTCACAGTCAGCAGTGTGTTGAAAAATACCTCAAGGCTTATCTTGTCATAAATGCCTCCAGGTTTCATAAGACACATGACCTTATTGAATTACTTGAAACCGCCCTTGAGAAAGACCCATTACTGGAAACTTTACGGACAGATCTTCGACTTTTGAACCCTTTTTCTGTCCAGTTCCGCTACCCAGGTGAAAGTGCCACTCAAGACGATGCTCGCCTTGCCCTGAAAACCATGCGAAGACTGCGTGCTTTTTTCAGGGGAAAAATGAATATATCATAAGATCTGAAATAAGCAGTACAATCGACTTGTAGCAAGCTGACTATATATGTATGTCATTCCGGGCAGCATTGCATCGGACATCTATATTGTGATCATTTCAATAGTTTTGAATAAAACATGCTATTATAAAATCATATTTAATGCACTTGGGGAAGTGCAAAAAACACTTTCAGAATAGTTTTAAAAAGAAACACAATGAATAAAAACAGGGCTCTTACTTTTTCCATTCTTATAATCATCATTTTATTCTCTCTCGGCAGTTGTGGAGGTGGAGAAAGCAATGGGGATAGAAATGCTGATATACAGGTAGCTGAAGATACCGCAAAGGTGACGATTACAGGCACAGTGCTTGATGATGACGGCAATCCTGTTGCAAACGCGCAGGTTACTATTTCGAGTGACCCGGTCACGGTTTTTACTGACAGCAATGGATATTTTTCAGTTGAAGTAGAAATCGGGGACCATGAGATTGAGATCGTTAAGGATGACATAGTTATACATACCGGTACATTTTCTTGCAATGCAGGCATTGCATTCTCACACGGCAATATTGCAACTTCACATCACCACGATCCTGATGATCCAGTTTCTGTTCCATCCGCTCCGGAAAATCTGTCTGCCTCTGCAGGTGATGGTCAGGTAGTTATAAGCTGGGATTCGGTGTCAGGGGCATCAAACTACAATATTTATATGAGTACTGCATCCGGAGTATCGGTCAGCAATTATGACGGCACTTTCAACTCTGATTCTGCATCTTATACATGGAAGGGGCTGACGAACCTTGAGATCTATTATTTTGTTGTTACGGCCCTGAATCAAAACGGAGAGAGTGAAGAGTCTGATGAAACTTCTGAAACGCTATTATCCTATAAAAAGCTTCTTCCCCCGGACATTGATGAGACAGTCGACTTATTCGGATGGTCAGTAGGAATAAGCGGTGATTATGCTATTGTCGGGGCTTATGCTAAAGAAGATATTAATGACAGAGGAGCTGTCTATATATTTCACAGAACAGGACCTGATGAGTGGGATTCAGGGATGAAGATTAAGGCAGGCAGCTGGATCGGTGCTACAGTTGCAATAGACGGAGACTATGCTGTTGCCTGTGGCAGGGGAGATAGTGCATTTATCTTTCAGAGAACAGGTCCTGACACCTGGGATTCAGGCACTGAGATTATTGCCACAGGTCCAGCAAAAAATAGCGGAATTGGCAATTCACTTGCAATAAGCGAAGATTATGTAATTATGGGTGCTACGCAGAGTGTAGAAAAAGTTCCTGGAGCTGCTTATATATATCGAAGAACAGGTCCTAATACCTGGAGTTCCGGCACCATGATTAGTCCAGCTGATGCTGAGTATTTTGATTCATTTGGCGTCTCAGTTTCAATAAGTGGAGATTATGCGATTGTTGGAGCTGCAGGAGACGACGAAATAGATACCAACGCAGGAGCTGCATATATTTATAAAAGAACGGCCTTAAATTCATGGGAATCCGAAACGAAGATAACAGCTCCGGATGCAGAAGAAAATGACAGGTTTGGAGTGGCAGTTTCAATAGACGGTGATTATGCTGTTATTGGGGCTCGTGATAAAGATAAAGAAGGGAAAATAAGGTCTGGAGCCGTATACGTATTTCAAAGAACCAGTTCCAATTCCTGGGAATCAGTATACAAAATAACAATTCCTATTACAGAGCCAGGTGGGTTTGGACGATCTGTTGCGATAAATGGGTATGATGTTATAGTTGGCGGTTGGAATTCAGCATACATCTATAAAAAGAACGGCCTTGATTCATGGGACTCCGGTAAAAAGCTCTCTGTACCAAACAGCTTAAGTTTTGGCCAATCTGTATCAATCAGCAATGGTACTGCAATTGTGGGAGATGCCGCAAACGGGATTCATGCAGCAGATGGGAGTACTCCTGATACCGCCTATATTTTCTTAAATGGCCCTTAAACATATTCACTTGAGAAAAAAATGAAAACGACCCAAAAGATCTTAATTATATTTACAACCATCCCTATCACATACCCCTATAGTTAAGAACTTTCCGCTTATAACCAAACGCATTCCAGCACGAAGCATTGCATCGAACATCCAGTATCCTGTATCATGTTTAATCATGAAAGATAACATTGTAATCACCGGAACCGGCCTGGTCAGTTCGCTCGGAAGCACTGCTCCAGATACATGGAAGGCCCTGCTCTCCGGCTCATGCGGCATACGATTAATTGATGTTTTCAATCCGGATGGCTTCGAATCCCGGCATGCTGCACTGGCAAAAGAATTAAGCGCTGAAGAACTGAATATTCATCCTCGTGATTCACGTATCATGGACAAGCACTCCTACATGTTGATGAAAGCAAGCCGTGATGCATTCAGCCATGCTAAGCTTGATAGCGGGAATGTACCGGCAGAAGAGATCGGCTATTTTGCGGGCATGGGTATGATCGATTACAATACTGAAGACCTCCTGCCAGCTGTCCTGAAATCACTCGACTCAAATGGAGAAATCGACCTTGATGAGTTTTTCTCTAAAGCATACAGGGAAATCCATCCCTTATGGCCGCTTTCCATGCTGAACAATATCAGCTTTTGCCAGGTCGCCATTGACCTTGGCATTAAAGGAGAAAATACCGTATTCTCGCCACATGCTGATTCAGGTGCGCACGCGGTCATAGAGGCATACAATAGTATTGCGGAAAACAAATCGAGAGTAGCCCTTGCCGGGGGAGTAAGTGAAAAGGTCTCCCCTCTCAGTATCGCTCGTGCACTAATGTCCGGCTTACTGAATACGGGAGAAACATCATGCATGCCCTTCGGCAAGAACAGAAACGGCTCTCTCCTTGGTGAAGGATCTGGAATTGTCACTACGGAACTTGAATCATCAGCAGTTAAGAGAGGATTGCCTGCGCTTGCAGCAGTTACAGGTTACGGTTCCTCTTTCGGACTCAATGGCAAATCATCCGGAGCAATCTCACGCTCAATGGAGGACGCGTTAAAACACGCGGAACTTCGGCCATCAGACATTGATTTGATTATCGCCCATGGTGACGGTACTAAGCAGGGAGATAAAGACGAGACAGAATCAATCCACCAGACATTTGCTGAATGTGTTAATAAAACCCGTGTTTATTCATCCAAAGGTGCTTTAGGACATATGCTTTCTGGAGCGCCTGCCGCAGACATCATACTCGGTATTCATATTATGAAAAATGGTATAATCCCAGCAACCTGCAAAGCATTACAGCAAGATGAGAGCATAGAATTCAATCTCATCAGCAGTGAACCGGTTAAAGCAGACCTGAAAAGGATATTAATAAATTCCCGCAGTACTGAAGGACAATGTACCTCTTTGATTATAGAGGCAATGGAATAGAGGAAAAAACAAATAACAAGCACCAAATAACAAATGAATCAACAATTCCAATAACCAAACTATGCGTTTTCTTTATTACGACAGAATAGATAAAATCGACAAAGGCAGTTCAATCGTCGGCGCCAAGACCTTTACGCTTTCTGAGGAGTTTTTCAAAAAGCATTTTAAAAAGCAGGCGCTTGTTCCCGGAGTCATATATATAGAGGCAATGGCTCAACTGCTCGGCTGGCTTGTCATCTATTCACATGATTTCAAACTCTCTGCTGTCATGTCATTGATCGAAGGCATCAAAGTCCCTCCAAAATTCAGGCCTGGTTTTACAGCTGAGATTCATGGTGAGATAATCTCGACATCAAGAAGGGACTCGCTCGGAAAAGCCTGGATTACTGTTGATGGAGAAACCGTTGCCTCAATGGACCGCATCATTTACAGCCACGTGCAAAAAGTGAATTCAGAGGACCTTTCGAAGCTTTTCTATTACTATAGCGGCATCAAGGCTTAATATGAAAACAAAACGAAGAGTTGTAGTAACAGGGCTCGGCCTTACAACATCACTTGGACTCGATCTGGAAGAAAACTGGCAAAATGCCCTGAACGGCATATCCGGCATAAAAAAACTCACCCTCCCCGGCTCCGAAAAATCACCGGTGCAGGCAGTCGGTCAAATACAGGATGATTACTGGAACAGAATCAGGGAAGAGTTTAGTGAAGAATCACGTCATGAAGGCGAACGGAGAATATTGTTTGGACTATGGGCTGCAAAGGCTGCCATCAATGACGCTCACCTGATGGATTACACGGGCAGCAAGGACCGCTTTGGCGTGTCGCTCGCTGCAGGACTCGGCATAAACAGGATCGAAGACATCCATAAATGGACCAATAAAGATAATGAATTTAATTTCAGGAAATTCGGTAATGAATATAATAGTGTCCACCCGGAATCTCTAATGAAAAACAACTCTAACAGGCCATCCGCTCTGATAGCAGAGAGATTTGGTTTAGGCGGTTATAATTCGACGATAACAACAGCATGCGCCTCTGCAACACAATCAATAGGAACAGCATACAGAGCGATCCGCAGGGGCGACGCGGACCTTATGCTTGCAGGTGGAACAGAGTCTATGATAAATCCTGTCGGGCTCGTATTTTTTGTCCTCCTCTCCGCCGCAGCTGTTTCGAATGATAATCCATCTGAAGTTTGCAGGCCGTTTGACAGAAAAAGGTCCGGCCTTGTGATGGGAGAAGGGGCTGGAATCGCAGTACTGGAGGAAGAGTCACACGCACTGAAACGCGGAGCAAGGATATACGCGGAAGTTGCGGGTTACGGCACTACAATAGACGCGTATAAAGTCACCGCTCCGCATCCTAAAGGAAAAGGTGCTGAATATTCGATGATGCACGCGCTGACGGACGCTGATATGGGTACTGATGAAATTGATTATATAAATGCCCACGGCACGAGCACGAAACTGAACGATTCAGCAGAGACACTCGCGATCAAGAATCTCTTTAAAGAGCATTCTTCTGATATCTCCATCAATTCCAGTAAATCACTAATAGGACATTTAATCGCGGCCTCAGGTGGGCCGGAGTTTGTATTTACAACACTGAGCGTAAACAGGGACGAGATCCATCCAACTATTAATCTGAAAAATCCCGATCCAAAATGCGATCTTGATTATGTCCCGAACGAAAAAAGAACAAAAACCGTACGTGCCGCGATTTCGAATTCATTCGGCTTCGGCGGACAGAATGCGTCAATAGTTTTGAAGAAATATTCAGCATAATATAAAATCGTCTCAAGACAAAATAAAGAGGTTAGATTATGAACATCGATTTATCAGGAAAAGTCGCACTCGTTACAGGCGGATCAAGGGGGATTGGACGTGAAACAGCTCTTCTTCTTGCTGAAGCGGGGGCCAAAGTCATTATCAATTACAATAAATCAAAAGAAAAGGCTGAGACAGTAATGGAAGAAATTGCCGTATTCGGGAAAGAAGCAGAAATTTTTCAGGCGAATGTTTCAGAGCCGGAAGAAGTCAAAGCTCTTTTTGAATATATCAGGGACAAACACAATAAAATCGATATCCTTGTAAACAACGCGGGAATAATCAAAGACAATTTATTATTGTCTATGAAACTGTCCGAATGGGACAAGGTTATTGATACAAATCTGAGAGGGGCATTTCTCTGCGCACAGCAGGCCGCGGAAATGATGATGACGAGCCATTCAGGAAAGATCATAAACATATCCTCCATTGTCGCCTTAAAGGCCGTCAGAGGACAGACAAATTACGCATCGGCAAAAGGAGGTCTCATCTCTTTCACAAAGGCCTGCTCAGTTGAACTGGCCGGAAAAGGCATTCAGGTAAATGCAGTGCTTCCCGGATTTATCGTCACAGACATGAGCAAACGGGCAATGAAAAGGGCCGGAGATCAAATACTCGAAAGAATACCTGCCGGAAGGTACGGTGAACCGGCTGATATAGCCAAACTGATAGTGTTCCTCTCTTCCAAGCAATCTGACTATATTACGGGCCAGGCAATATCTGTAGACGGAGGGATGAGCATCTCATAATGAAGATATACCAGGGTGTAGATATTGTAGAGATCCCAAAACTCAAGAACATACTCCTGAAAAACAAGGACTTTCTTTCGGACATTTTCACGGAAAAAGAACGGGACTACTGCCAGTCAAAAAAAGACCCCTATCAACATTTTGCCGGCCGCTTTGCGGTAAAGGAAGCTAGCCTTAAAGCCCTCGGTATAGGAATGTCAGGCACGGGCATTGACCATATCTTAAAGGAAATCGAAACACTCCCAGGTGCTTCCGGTAAACCGGGACTCTCATTCAGTGGCTGGGCGGAAAAGATCAGGAAGAAAAAGAAGATAAACCAGCTCACTGTTTCAATATCCCATTCCGCGGATTATGCCATTGCTACCGTCATATTAACAGGGCAGGATAGTGTATAATATCTGTTCATAATCTTTGTTATTCTAACCAGTTTTAAAAGGATTCAAAAATATGCGTTATTTACTAATCGATCATATTACGGAATATACACCTGGCGAAATGATAAAAGGCGTTAAAAATGTTGCAATGAGTGAGGATTTTCTGGAATTCCATTTTCCGAAAAACCCGATAATGCCGGGTGTCATGCTGCTGGAGGCCCTTACCCAGCTCACCGGATGGCTTGAAGCCGCTTCCTCTGATTTTAATTCCTGGTTTCTGATAAGCAATGTTTTGAAATCAAACTTCTACGGATTCGCTTTTCCAGGAGACCAGGTGGAGCTTGAAGTCAAGCTTCTTTCAGAAGATGAAAACGGTAAAAAAACATATCAGGGTATTGGCACGGTAAATGGAAAGAAAAAGATCAGGACCGAATTCGAGGGAGAAATCATCCCCCTTGATGAGATAGAAGATATAGATGAACAGAAAAAGTTTTTCCAGGTTTTAACAAGAAACGTGAAAATGTAATATGACAGAACGGGAAATTGTCATAACAGGGATCGGTCTTACTACTCCTGTCGGTAAAAACGTTGAGGAATGCCGTGACTGTGTCAAAGAGAAGAAGACCGGCATTGTCCATAAACCAGCTGAAGGCCTTCCGGAATACATGCAATATAAGGGAATCGTACCTGAATATGTGCTTCCGGATGATATCCCACCCAAACAGATGGGACAGATGAAGTTCCTGAACCGCGGCGCTCTTCTCGGGTTCTGCTCAGCTTATGAAGCAATATCAGCTGCCCGTGAAAGTATTTCAGAAATCGATCCAGGAAGAAGAGCGCTTTACGTTGCGTCCGGTGACTTTACGAATGCCGGCTACGAATTCATGTATCCTGCGATAAAAGAGGGCAGTGATGACAACTGGAGTTCGATAGATACAGAAAAGTTAAACAAGGCTGCTATGGACAAGGTCAATCCCTTTTTTCTACTGCACTCATTACATAACAACCTTTTCAGTTTTCTCTCAGCATATATTCAATTCATGGGCCCGAGCACCAGCCTTGCGAGCCTCTCACCCTGCGGCGGCAACGCGCTTGAACTCGCGCATAGAAGCATTTATCAGAATAAGGCAGACATTGCGATGGCCGTTGGATACGGCAACTGGATAACGGAAGTTCCTGTTTATGAACTCGAAGGGCTCGGTATAATCTCAAATTGCTCATCCGGGGAAAAGTCTTTCAGACCATTCGACAGGAACAGGAACGGTTTTATTCCAGGAGAAGGCGGGGCCGCTATTTTATTAGAAGATTCTGAATCAGCTAAAAAAAGAGGGGCAACTATTCTGGGTAAAATTAAAGGTACTGAAAACTGCATTGAATTTTCTTCAAACAATAAAATAAGTGTTCCTGAAAAAGTAAGCAGCCGCAACATAAGCAGTTTAATGAAAAATGCCGGATGCAGCGTCGATGACCTTTCCTTTATAATCCCGCATGGAAGCGGTACAAAAAAAGGAGACAGGTCTGAACTCCGGTCAATCATGGAAGTCCTCGGCGACAAAAAAGATTCAGTACCTATTTGCGGGCTAAAACCGTATACAGGCCATATGGGGGCAGCAAGCGACATTGCGGAGGTTATTATTGGAATTATTGCTGCAAAGGACAAACAGGTCCCTGCCACCCTTAATTTCAGTGCGGCTGAAAAGGAGTTTTCCGGCCTTAAGATATCAGGTTCTTCCCAGACATCCGAAAAAAACCATTTCATCTCTATTAGCTACGGCATAGGAGGTCAATCTTCATCTGTGCTTGTGGAAGTTTAAGGTCTGAAGACTTTTTAATCTATGAAGAAAAAGAAAAAACGCGTCAAAAAAAGCACTCCCTTTAAGCTCTTTGAATATTACACAATTTCACTGCTCTTCTTTATTGCACGCCTACTGCCTTTAAAGGCCGTAAGGATAGTCGCTAATTTTTTTGGAGACATGATTTATTTTGTAAGTGAAAAACGGCGAAATATAGCTATTGAAAACCTCTCGCACGCTTTTAAAAATGAAAAGAGCGCAGATGATTTAAAAATACTGGCGCGCCAGAGCTGCAGGGAACTAATATTTACCTTCCTGGAAACCATAAAACTCCGCTATTTGTTTAAGAACCCGAAGACTGTTGAGAAGATACGGGAGCGGACAAATAACATAGACAAACTTTTCCAAAAGGCAAAGACAATCCATGATGAATATGGTGGATGTATATTTGTGACCCCACACATCGGCAGTTGGGAGCTCCTTCCCCAAATCACTTCATTCATCGGAATTCCGCTTGCTATTGTAGCGAGACCTCTGGATAACGAGTACCTTGAAAAGCTCGCTTATGAAAACCGCGTTCAGGAAGGCCAGATTATTATACCAAAGCGAAACGCTCTGTTTACACTGCAGAAGACGCTCCAGAAAGGCACTTCAATCGGCATGCTGCCGGACCAGAGTACGGCAAAGGGGCTCTCGATAGATTTTTTTGGAAGGAAGGCCACAGCCACCCCTGTTCCGGCCATACTCGCCATTACGTATAAAAGGCCTATTGTTGTTGCAGCTTGCTGCCGTAAAGAGGGAGATTATTCTTATGGAGGCTTTGTAAGTGATCCGATTCTGCCCGGTGAATATACCAGCGAAAAAGAAGAGATCATCAGGATCACAAATAAGATGACGCGTGAAATGGAATCCATTATACGGGAATATCCGGAGCAGTATCTCTGGATTCATAATCGTTGGAAGACTTATAAGGAGAAAGAGTTCCTGTCGTAAGCTGCCATAATGGCTCCGAAGTGAATTGGAACGGCACATTAATTCTTCTATCTATGAAAAAATACCCCCTTAGATAACAGGCAAAGAAATTGTTAATTTCGTCCCCTTTCCAGGCGTACTTTTTGCCGATATCTTTCCCCCATGTTTCTCTATAATCTTGTAAGATATTGAAAGACCCAGGCCGGTCCCTTTTCCAGGACTCTTGGTCGTATAAAATGGATCAAATATTTTAGTAAGCCTTTCTTTTTCAATGCCTTCACCGTTATCGGTAAATGTTACTATTGCATTAGAGTTATCTTTTGACATATGAGTTTTGACACTGAATTTACCACCTTCAGGCATTGCATCGAGGGCGTTGGAAAGTATATTCAGAATGACCTGTTGAATTTCGTTTTTTTCACCTCTAATATTTTTGTGGTTATTTTCATACTGTTTGACTATTTGTACCTTTTGTTTCTTGAACCTGCTTATGCTAAAGCTCAACGTGTCTTCAATTACTTCCTTTATGTTGATTTCACTAAATTCTCCTTTTGATTCTCTTGAAAATGAACTGAAATCTTTGACTATTTTAGCCATATACTCACAGGCTTTAAGCATAAGTGAGAATTCACTCAACTCCGTTGAACCTTCTTTTGCGGAATTTCTGAAATTTTCAATCATTGGTAGAAGTCCTGCCAGTGGAGAATTTAGCTCATGGGCCAGGCCCCCGGCCATATGTCCCATTGCGGACAACTTTTCAGATTGAATTAATTGTGCCTGTGATTTCCTTAATTCTTCTTCTGCATGCTTAAGTCTACTTATGTTCGTTGTTACATTAGCAAAATATAAAGGTTCGCCCTGTTCATCACGTATTAAAAAAATACTCTGAATGGTTGGGGTCAATTTACCTTTTCTGGACAAAAGGGGTATTTCTACTGTCCGGTGACCAAGCTTGATGACAGAAGGTAATATCTCATTTTCAAGCCTGGATAGATCTTCTTTCAAGTAATAGTTTCTGACATTATTAGTGAAACTTTCATCAATCTTATCTTCATCCAGAATACGGCAAAGGGCCCGATTGGCGTAAGTTATATTGCCTTCAAGGTCCGCAATCCCCAGTCCTTCCTGGGACGCATTTACAAATTTCTGGAAAATCGCAATTTGTTCCTCTGCATGTTTCCGGTCGCTAATTTCAGTTTGAAATGCTTTGTTGACCTGCACAAGTTCATCAGTACGGTTCTTTACACGCTCCTCCAGTAAATAATGATGATTTATCAGTACTGACTGCATCTTTTTGCGTTCAGTTATGTCTGTATGCACACCAACCAGACCTATGACCTTATCGTTATCATCTTTAAGTGAATATGCGCGTAAATAAATATCCAGCTTTTTCTTTTCCTTATCCAGCATCTCTACTTCACCAATCCATGAATCACCTCTCATAATTGTTTTAAAAACATCACGACCTACGTTTTCATCAACATATACAGTTGACGGGGGCCCTTTCTTGCCATCTACTTCTTTAACATTCATCCCAAACATTTTTGTAAAAGTATCATTTTGATAATTGTGCTTTCCCTCAGCTGTGGACATTCCTATTGCATCAGAGGAGCTGTCGATGGCTTTCTGATAAAATTGCAATTTTTCCTCAATTTTTTTGTATTTGGCAACAGATTTTTCTATTTCAACAATGTGTTTCTTAAGATATGTTATTTCATCTAATAGTCTATCTGTTGTTTTAACGGGAGTTGGCATAATTACTGTCCAAATAATGAATAAGAGAATTGATTCTATAATTAAACTATATCAGTTTATTAAGTTTTATCAACTATAAAATGCTTTCAGGATTGTTAGCAGGATGTAGATATATATATTAAGTATTCAGAGAGTCCTGTTTCCAAATACTGGACTGTCTGTAAAAGAAAGGCTTTAGAACATTCTGGCTGAGTGTATAACCGAAGGGTTTAAGCAGCCATCCATAAAATGTCTTGCTGCCGAGACACTTTTTACAGTATGGGTGAACGATCTTGTATTTTTTGAAACCCTCGATAATGTCTTTCAATTCAGGAGTCGAAAGTATTTCCTCAAGTGACTGCTCATTCAAATTACCGATACTGGTTTTACCGTTAAAATCCATGCAGCAAAGGACAACATCACCATTACAAAGTATGGCGAAATGGTCCCTCATACCAAAGCAGTACCCTGACCAGGCGTCGCGGATTTCACTATTGCGAGATGAATCTTCCCAGGTCTTTAGAATGTATGTCTCAAAGAAAATATTATCATGCACCTGCACAACATTCCACCTGTAGGACGCAAGTTTCCCAATCTCATCCAGCGCCCTCTCCCGCTCTGTACCGTTAACTCCCAGCACATCATAAATCCTTCCAGCCCACCGGCGAAACGTTTCCTGAAGGGCCTGGTTTGTTGAGTTAATGTCCTGCGAATCCATTTTCTGATGCATATCGCTTCCGCAAAACCTCGTATTCAGAAACCGTAATTTGAATATCGTCTTCTTTTCCCTGATATTATAATCGGACAAAAACCCCAGAATACCCTCAACATAATCATCAAAAGATATCTTTCCCGCCTTTCGGAGTTTGAAAGATTTTTCATCAGGAGTCTGCAGCGACACGTCTATCTGATGAAGGTCGTAATCTACAAGACGTTTACCCGCCTTGCCAATGAGTCCGGTCCCGTTTGTAGTGAGGCCGACATTAAGGTTTTTCGTTCCTGCATAATCGAGTATATCGAAGAATTTCGGGTGCAGCGACGGCTCCCCCATTACATGAAAGGTAATTTTCTCAGCAAGTTCATTTTTCTTTACAGTATCAATAATCCCCTTTGCAAGATCAACGTCTATATACCCCGGCTTCCTTTTCATCTCGTTCTTGGGGCAGAACACGCAATCGAAGTTACATATATTGGTAAGTTCAATATGAATGCGCTTGAGAGGAACCTCAACATAACCGAAGAGTTTTTTATTGTTTTGTTGATTCATCTTTTTTCAATATAAATAAGTCAAAAAATAGAATAGCACTTATGATTAAATGCTTTTACAGTTTATAATGATATGGAAATAATTACAAATCGAATCAAAATATCTCAAAGTTATGGAAATACAATACACCGAACATACCTTCATATAAAGCCTCAAGATTGAATTAACCCCTGAATAAATGATATTTTAGTTGGTGTTGAAAAATGTAATGATAAGCGCTGGTGAGGCGTCCGGTGAACTGTACGGTGCTATGCTGAGCAGAGAAATCTGGAAACTCTGGCCGGATGTCCATATATTCGGTATCGGCGGCCCCCGCATGGAGAAAGAAGGTGTAACACTTATCGCACCTATCTCACACATAATAGGCATCTTTGAAGTAGTCAAACATTTCACAGAGATAAAGAAAACCTACAACATAGCAAGAGATACGATGCTGGAAAAAAAACCGGATGTTCTTGTTCTCATTGATTATCCCGATTTCAATATTACCCTTGCACAGAAAGCCAAGGCAGCCGGCATACCCATTCTTTATTATGTGAGCCCGCAGGTATGGGCATGGCGCACAGGAAGAATCAAAAAGATAGCTTCTCTGGTAGATAAGATAGCTGTTCTTTTCCCTTTTGAAGAGAATTATTATAAAAACACAGGGCTTCCCTGCGAATTCGTAGGCCATCCTGTTACTGAAACTATAGATATAAATATTTCAAAAGAGGAAGTAAAGGAGAGTCTTGGACTTGATCCTGCGAGAGGTGTCATTTCCCTGCTGCCCGGAAGCAGGCCCAGTGAGATCAAAAGGCATTTTCAGATTATCAAAACCATTGCTGAAAAGATCCATACCGAATTACCTGAAATGCAGATAGTAATGCCGCTTGTTCAGGGAACTCAGCTTTCAGAAAACCTTCCGGATTACATAGCGGTCATGTACGGGAAAACGTCCGAGGCCCTTGCCAGTTCGGAAGCAGCTGCAGTCGCTTCAGGCACTGCAACATTCCAGACTGCCCTACTGGGCATTCCAATGGTAGTTTTTTATAACATATCTCCATTAACTTTTCATATTATACGTTTCCTTATAAAGGTCAAATTCGTCTCACTCGTCAACCTTCTTTCCGATAAACAGGTTGTTCTGGAATTATTACAAAAAGAGGCTACACCCGAAAACATTTTCAGAGAGCTGAAGAAAATAATCCAGGACACTTCTTATAGAAACAATATGATTTCAAGTCTCAACAACATTTCTGACATGATGAGGAACAAAAAAACATCTAAAAGAGTTGCTTCCATAGTGGGTGAAATAGCTGGATGGAGCATCGCTGATTCATAATGAAATCTATTAGCCGGACAGAGTGGAGATGGGAAACGTATGTTATTACTATATAACTTCCTCTCTTTCGTCGCACTCATACTCTATTTCCCCTTTCTTGTCTCCAAAAAAGGACCGGAAAACAAACCAGTATTTATTAAGCAACGCCTCGGTATCTCCTCATACGCTGAAACGGATATCTGGTTACACGCTGTTTCTGTAGGAGAAATACTCGCCGCCCTTCCCTTTTTAAAAAGCCTCAAGGCTGAATTCCCGGACAAAAGGATCGTCATTTCAACAACAACATATACAGGTCAAAAAATAGCACGTGACAAATTCCCGGAAGCAGACAGAATCATGTATATGCCTATAGACACTAGTCTGTGTGTAACACAAGTCGTCAATGCATTAAGGCCAAAACTCTTTATCAACATTGAGACTGAACTCTGGCCAATGCTCTTTTCTACTCTCAAGTCTTGCGGTTCGAGCATAGTCACTTTAAACGGCAGGATATCAAATGATTCCTTTAAGGGCTATTCAAAAATCAAATTTCTCATGAAAATGATCTTCTCCAATATTGATTTTCTTTATATGCAGAGTGAAATTGATGCTGAAAGGATTATCAGCCTGGGGGCTGATACAAATAAAGTCGCGGTCATGGGAAATTTCAAGTTCGATTTTAAAATAGACAGATCAGCAGACCTTGACTGGCTCGACAATATTAAAGGAAAGGTGTTTCTTGCAGCAAGCACCCATAGGGGAGAAGACGAAATACTCCTGAATGCATATAATTCAGTCAAGGTAAAATACAGTGACCTGAAACTCATAATTGCTCCAAGACATCCTGAGAGATTTGATGAAGTAGCTGAGTTAATCGATAAAATAAAATTGAAATTCATCAAGCGATCAGCGTTAATTGACACTGGACCAGTTACCAGTGATTATGATGTTGTCCTTCTCGATACAGTAGGTGAATTGTCCGGGGTATTCTCCGGGGTAGATGTGGCCTTTATAGGGGGAAGTCTTGTGCCTGTGGGCGGACATAATATTCTTGAACCCGCTTACTTTTCAAAACCTATTATATTCGGACCTCATATGGGGAACTTTCCTATAGCGTCAGAATTTCTTAAACAGTCCGCAGCACTGCAGATCAGGGATGCAGGAGATATTGCGGACAAAGTGTGTGATATTCTTGAGGACAATGAAAAGGCATCCATGATGGGAGAGAGAGCAAGGGCGATATTCGACAATAATGCAGGTGCAGTACATAAAGCTATTGAGCTTATAAGGAGTTATATTGGGTCTATTTAGCGCAATATACGGTCTGGGACTGAATTGCAAGAAGTTTATTAACGTCGAACTTAAGAAGCCGTCAAGACTGCCTTCAAAGGTGATCAGTATCGGTAATATTACACTTGGCGGGACAGGCAAGACCCCGGCAGTAATTAACCTCGCAAAGGAAGCAATAAAAAGAGGCTATAAACCTTGTATTCTCACAAGGGGATATAAAGGCAAGGCAAAGGATACTTGTTTTATCAGCAAAGGCGACGGCCCGATACTCGACACACGCCAGGCCGGAGACGAAGCCTGGTTGATGGCGGAGAAATTAAGGGGAATACCAGTCGTGAAAGGCAGCGACAGGTTCAGGGCAGGTATTTTCGCGCTCGAAAACGACCAGCTCTCGATTGTCAACCTGCAGTATTCAAAACTCTTTATCCTCGATGACGGATTTCAGCACTGGAAGCTGCACAGGGACATAGATGTCGTGCTTATTGACGCTACAAATCCTTTTGGAAACCGGAGGCTTTTTCCTGAGGGAATAATGAGGGAACCCTTTGACGCGCTTGAACGGGCGGACATTATTGTCATAACAAAATCGGATATTGCCGGTAAGGAAGCAGTATCTGACATTAGCAGGGAGATCAAAAAGCATAATGACAAAGCGCCTGTTTTTTCAGCATCGCACAAGCCTTCAGGCACAATCAATGCTGCTGGTGAAATCAATATTTCCAATGCGCTGCGCAATAAAAAGATTTATGCCTTTTCAGGTATCGCCAACCCCGCTTATTTTCAGGCCACACTTAGGTCAATGGGCGCGGACATCATAAACTTCAGAAAATACAGGGACCATCATTTTTACAGTCAGAAAGATATGGACAAGATACGGAATGATTCAATGGGGCTGGACATAGTCACCACTGAAAAAGACCTGGTTAAACTCAGGGACCTGCAATTGCCGCAAAGACTTTCGGCCCTCAGGATTGAGTTTTCAATCGATGACGGTTTTTATGATTATCTGTTTAATTTGCTTGAGAATAGATAAAAGGAGTTTGCTTATGATTAAGAATATCAATGTCAAAACCAGGACAAGGACTGAATTCATAAATATAACATCCGATGTGCAGAAGGTTGTTGCCGAGTCAGAAATCAAAGATGGTATATGCACCATATATGTTCCTCATACTACCGCAGCGCTCACGATCAACGAAGGCGCTGATCCGGATGTTGTAAAAGACATACTTTCTACTGTTAACCGCATATTTCCGCAACGTCCGGACTATCTGCATATGGAAGGCAATTCCGATGCGCATATCAAGACCTCACTGTTCGGTCCTTCAGAGACTATCATTATTGATAATGGCACGCTGCAGCTCGGTACCTGGCAGGCCATATTCTTCTGTGAATTCGACGGGGCCCGCAGCAGAAAAGTTATGGTAAAAGTCATGGGAGAGAAATAAAACTACAACTGTTCAATACATCGGTATATTCATATTTTCCATACAGCATACAAGACAAAATACTTTTGTATTACACATATGGCAGGCCCCGCATTTTTTTTCTATCGATGTGCCGTCAGGAGCGTATTTAAAATAATTACTTTTTATTTTATGTTTGTATTCGTATTCTTTCCAGTCCTTATCAATAACATGACAACTTTCACATGTCACGCCATTTATTGTACTTATCTCCTTGTATTTCCCCTTGTGCTCATCCTTATGGCAACTACTGCATTCAACTGCCGACAGCTTAAATTTACCAACAGATAACTCCTTCAGTTTATTAAACTCCGTATACCTGATTTCTTTTTGAGTATGGCATTTATCGCAAGCAACTTTTACATGCTTCCCGATGAGTTTGTAACCTGAGTATTTTTCATTCTCGTGTTTAAAAGTATAATCCTTCCAGGGGTCTTCTATTAGATGACAGGCATCACACTTCTGCTTCTCGAACTCCCCTCCATGAACATCAAAATGACAATTGCGGCATTCGGATTTAGGAGAATCAAATTTACTTATCACTACCTTCTTCTGCTTATTGAACTCCGTGTATCTTATTTCAATCGATTCATGGCATTTATCGCACTTAATATCTTTATGCTGACCCGTGAGTTTATACCCCCCGTACATTTCATATCCGTGATCAAACACATACTTATTCCAGGGGTTCTCTACTACATGACATGCTATGCACTCCTGGTTCTTCAACTTGTTTTCATGAACATCAAAATGGCAGTCTTTGCACATGCGAAATTTAACAGGCTTGAGTTTCATTGTATTCAACTTAACATCCCTTTCGCCTTTTTTGTAAACAACCTTTTCTTCAGGGTGGCAAAGCACACACGTGACCTTTCTGTGTTTCCCTGATATTTTATAATCACTC
>PJEL010001073.1_pt1 | contig 29130 bp, 27 predicted proteins | sample 1853271 | NCBI WGS metagenome assembly PJEL01 (sample SAMN08108733, study PRJNA415343) | Invertebrate metagenome, whole genome shotgun sequencing project. | host: Globobulimina | place: Sweden: Gullmar Fjord | collected 2015-08 | reverse complement strand
GCCTACAGATTTCATCATCATATCAGGAATAGATATTGGCCAAATTTACTGCAACCGAAGTGTTTGGTGTGGGGGCAATTTCATTCCCAACACGATTTGCGGACACGACATAAAAAAATGCCTAGAACGTGGTTTGTTGTGAACGCCGGGCGGCGCGATACCGAGCGATGAGCGTCATGCTCATCGCTCGGGTTTCTTCTATTCCAAAGCCGCAAGTTGTGCTCTTGCAGCTATTCGTCTCCTCACACGACAGCGAGAACTGTGAAACTGATCGAACAGCATGATATCCTTATGAACTTGTGCCAGCTCTTCGCCAATAGGCAGCGGTTCATGCCGGTATGAGTTGATCAGGAAGTCGCCGTATCCTGGGCGCATGCTATTTGCCCTCGCGATCAGATCGCCACCAACCTCTTTGATGCACTTGTCGTCGCGCGGATCCAGAACGTTGCCATTTTCCAGCCTCGAGATCATGTGCATGAATACACGTTTCCCAGGACCTTTCGGCACATCAGCGCGCCATGCGCACATCTCTGCGAATGCGGCGCCGTCTGCCATGATGTTTGACAGTTCCTGCTCTAGTTTCGCTTCCCGACGAATATATGTGTAAGTCATATCCATCCGCTCACGCTGCTTGATCGAGATCGCGCTTAAGCGCGGTTAGCGGAACGGCGTCGATGTTGTTGAGAAGATCGACAATTTGCTCATACAGCAGACACAGCGATGCCACGATTGGGTCTTCCGGCGACAGCTCCGAGAAGTAGAAGAATTCATCATGATCGATGTCTCCGGCATGTTCGAGACCAAACAACGACTTGAGCCAAGTCAGTTCGCGGCGGTGGCTGCTTTTGAACCCGTCTGCCGACGCGATCGCCGCGCGGAACCGCTGCAGACGCATAAGTGCCGATGAACCTCCAAGAAGAAGCACGCCGTGCTGTAAATCGAGATCAGCGGTAGCCAGAAATTCTTTGCAGAGTTCCAGTTTCTTTGAACGTTTCATAGTGTTTTTCCAGTGTTAGGCCGCCCCCAGCGGACGACAAGACATGAGCGGGGGATCCTCCTTTCACCTCATGCTGGATTGCGTTTGAGCCTTTTGTTTTTGTTGTTCTTTCTGCTCACAAAGAGGCAGAAAGAAAGACAGAAACAAAGGGGATCAACATGCTAACTGACAAACTCTAAAACCAATCTTTTGATCTGACAGAAACGAATGCCGTTGATGCCACGCACTACACTTCAGCTGTTTGCAATTTATTTCGGTTTTGATCAAACATCTCTTCGAAGGACCGCTGTTCAATGGGTGCACAACAATCATTCTTTCCATTTTCTTTGTCAGCCGCCAGCAAATGCTCGCAGAAACTTACACTTCTGGGTTGCGCTTTACCATTTATGGCAGACATCATAATGTCACCACCAAACCAAGATTGGGGAAAGTCGTTTTTCCCGTTGGGGAGTTAGAAAATGAGTGAGCGCGCCGACGGGCAGTACACGATAGAACACGAAGCCAGAGATGTGTCGGAGGTCGTTTTCGAAGAAAATCAAGAAGCGAAGGCGGAATATGAAATTAAGCTCAAACTTGACACAACCAGTCGAATAAATTTCGCATCAGCACAAAATGATGTGCCTGTTATTAAGTCACTATCGATCACCAATTCGGGCGAACGAACGCTCGAGGATATAGATGTGTCGCTGTCAGCCAGTCCCGCCGTCATCAGGCCAAAAACTTGGAAAATTGACAGACTTTCAGCGGAACAAAGCCTGAACCTAAACGATCTATCAACACCGCTCGACCTCCAGCATTTGTCTGGCCTCAACGAAACCGAGCTTGGTTCACTCTCACTGACAATCACGCATGCGGATGGCCATCTTCTGTTTGAGAATAGACGTCTGGAACTCCTTGCGCGAGATCAGTGGGGGGGACTTGGCGACATGGATCGTTTGCTGGCGGCATTTGGGCATTGTCAGGTTGTTTTCTGGGCCTAAGAAGCGGCCGATCCGTGTCGTTTCAAGCAGCCAGTTCGATGGCGCATTCGTTCCAATGGTGAAATGCGTCGGCTCGTTTCTGGCGATAGGTGGAGGCCGTCATTTTGTGGCGGCGTGGGCGAAACAGGTTTACAGTTTCATCATGGGTGGTCAGAAATCTCTGCGCCTGACGGGCTGACTTAAAGCGGCCCTGTATTTTCTCTCGTTTTCGCGTCGGCCTGTGCGATCCTTCGATACGGTTGTTTAGGCCTTTATGGGCTCTGTGATCCACGTCCAGCGCAAGCTTTCGCAATGCTGCGCCGTAGCTGCGCAGCTTGTCAGTCACGATGACCCGAGGCGTACCCCACCGTGCCATCAACCTGGCGATGAACCGCTTTGCAGCACGCGTATTTCGACGCGATTGCACTAGGATGTCGAGAATTTCGCCGTTGCTATCCACGGCACGCCACAGCCAATGTCTCACGCCACCGATCATAATGACCACTTCATCCAGATGCCATTTATCAGAAGGCTGTCGACGCGCCGCCCTGACCTGCTTCGCAATCTGAACTCCGAATTTTCCAATCCATGCCCGGATCGTCTCGTAGCTCACCATGATACCTCGTTCAGCGAGCAGGTCTTCGACGTCGCGCAGACTGAGCGCAAAACGATGGTAAGCCCAGACTGCGTAGGAAATGATAGAACGCGGGAAGCGGTAACCTTTTAGGCGAGGTTGGGAAATCTGGTTGATCATTGTCTGGCGCTACGGGTAATTGGGATTATGGTCAACAACTTGACGATGCCGGCCTTCCTGACAGTGAGAAAAATTCGCGACAAAACCTCTCAGTCTGCGTCATGACGAGAACAGTTCAGAGCAGGCCTTAATGAGGCTTGGAGACCCAACCATTTCCGCCCAATCTACCGGAATTAGTTGATAGGCGTCTTTTCTAAGTTCAGCCAATAGCGCGTGTACCGGCGCTCGCCTGTTCGGGTAAGCGCCCCGAATTTAACGAGGTCCTGCAAGTCCCGTGTTGCAGTTGCGCGCGAAGTCCCCGTGATCGAGAGGTAGTTCTCAGCGCTGAGACCGCCTTTGAACCCATCCGGCCCTTCCCTGAACATACGCTCGATTGCTTTGGCCTGCCGTGCATCGAGTTGGTCGCGATGTTGATCGTAAAAATGGGCCTTTGCGATGAAGAACCCAACGCGATCAAGGGTCACCTGCTGCGCCGTCAAGGTCGTCTCAGCGAACCATTCCAACCACTGCGTGACATCGAGTGTTTTCTGGTGTCGTTCCAACTGGTCGTAATATGCCTTTCGCTCACGTTCGATCGTGAAGGCAAGCGCGATCAGGCTCGGTTGGCCAATATTCTGCGCCAACGACTTTTCTGCTAGGGCTCTGCCCAACCGACCGTTACCGTCCTCAAAGGGATGGATGCTCTCGAAATAAAGATGGCTAAGACCGGCCCTAGTCAAGGCGGGTAGCGGTTCGGTGCCATTAGAGTTGGTTCTGTTGAACCATTCCAAATAGTGTCCCATCTCGGTCGGGACGTCATCTGATGGTGGTGCCTCGAAATGCACCGTTGGTCGGTCGATGCGGCCCGAGACGATCTGCATCGCCTCCCCATGTTGCCGATACCCTCCGATCGTTTCCAGACGCCGATCATGCGACAAAAGCATACCGTGCCAACGAAACAGCGTCTCGTGCGTGAGTGGCTCGGAATATGTGGTATAGACATCGACCATCATTTCAGCGACGCCCTGCTCCTTAGGTTTTGCACGGTGATCGTCTGTTGCAAGACCGAACTGGCGACGCAAAGAAGACTGTACACTTCGCCGATCAAGCATTTCGCCTTCAATAGCGCTGGTTTGCATAGCCTCATCACTTAGCAGGTCAATGCGTAGCTGGTCGCGCTCGGTCGAACTAACATGGCGCACAGCACCGATGATCTCGCCAGAAGACCGCAGAAATTGTTGTTCGAACGGCTCGAGAACCGAAGCATCGTACTGGAATTTAGGCCAGTCTGGTAATTGCCAGTTCCACTGCATGAGCGATAGATACCCTTTCTATAACTCACTCATAGAGCATTTTTGAGCCATAAGGGTCAAGGCTATCGATCAAATCACTGTGGTATTGCACTCTAGGCTCCCACCAATTGCTCGTAAGAGCCTCTACCAAATGATCAGTAAGCTACTCCATTTGCTTACTACTCGGTTAGGTTTCGCACAAACCCACCCGAAGGCGCGAACGCGTGATGGGACGGTTTAAATCGTCGCGACACGTCCAACAGTTTCTATCCGTTCATGACCAGATCAGATGCTTTTGCTGTCTGGCACGATATCACGTGTGAAATTGCCGCAGGTTAAATTTGCCGTTTGGAAAACTCAAACTAAGGTCAACAACTTGACGATGCCGTCGCGAATGCTCTTTTAGCCAAAAACCAACTCTGGCGCAAAAAAATGAAATACAGCCCTTAGAACACCGGGGGAAAATGCCTGCCTCCGCGTTCAAGAGTAATCCAACGGGTTTCGCTGAAGGTCTCCACGGACCAGCGCCCACCATTTCGCCCAAGCCCCGAGGATTTGACACCTCCGAAAGGCACATGCGGTTCGTCATTTACCGAAGAACAATTGACGTGGCACATCCCCGTTTCCAGCTGTTTTGCGATGGACAAAGCTCGCTCCTCGTCAGCCGTGAACACTGCGGAAGACAAGCCATATTCTGTATCGTTGCTGATAGCGATCGCTTCTTCATCGGATTTGAACGGGATCACTGGCACAATGGGCCCAAAGGTTTCATCCTTCATGATCATCATGTCAGGCGAGGTATTCGTCAGGATCGTAGGTTCAACAAAACAGCCGTTGCTCTTGCCGCCCAACTCGACACGGGCACCTTTGGCAATGGCGTCCTCCAGCTGCACTCTTACCCTGTCGGCCTGTTTTTGATTGATTAGTGGGCCGATCGTGTTGTTCGGATCCCGCGTGTCGCCCATTGTTAGATTTGCGGCACGTTTCTTGAAGCGAGCCAGAAACGCGTCAAATACATTCTCATGAACCAGAATTCGCTCTACGCTCATGCATATCTGTCCCTGGTGCATAAAGCTGCCGAAATTGGCCGCTTGGGCTGCACGCTCCAGATCGGCATCTTCCAGAACGATCATTGCGTCGTTCCCCCCAAGCTCAATGCAACATTTTTTTAAATGGGCCCCACATTTCGCGGCGATATAACGCCCGACAGCGGATGATCCGGTAAAAGATACTCCCTTGACCAATGGATTTTCAATTAGTTCATCACCCATTTCTTGCACATTGTCGCGCGAGCAGGTGACGACGTTGAAAACGCCGCTTGGCAAACCAGCCTCCTCCATCACCTCAGCAATAAAAAGCCCGCCCGTGTACGGTGTTTCCTCAGATGGTTTCAAGACGATCGTGTTGCCGGCAGCAAGCGGATTGGCGAAGCCGCGTGTGGCAAGGATAGCCGGGAAATTCCAAGGCGAAAGGGCCGCGACAACGCCCAGAGGCTGCCGTACGCCAATCGAAAATTTTCCATGCTCGGAGGGCAAGACTTCGCCGATTGACTGATGACAAATTGAGGCCGCCGAACGCATAACCTCTGGCACGTAGGAATTTTCGAACATTCCCTTACCGAAAGATCCACCGCCTTCTCCCTGTGTGGCGGCGGCAAAGTCTGGCGCTCGCTTTTCCCAGACATCCGCAATCTTCAGCATGAAATTCGCCCGCTCAGTGAACGGTCTGTTCGACCAGTCCTTGAATGCGTCGTGCGCGGCCTGAACGGCGCGTTCGGCCTCGGCCTGCCCACCATCGGGGATATCCGTCCAGACGGACCCGTCACAGGGGTTTACATCAGGGAACGTCCCGCGACCCTTTACCCACTTACCGCCTATATACATGCCCTTCACTGTGGCGCGTTGCGTCATGTCCAGCATGTTGATCCTCCTTCAGGAAATTGAGGTCAGTCTTTCTTGTTAGTAGCTTCCTCGCCAGTCAGGCCGGTCAAACCACTTTCGAAATCCATACCAATATTTTCACCGATCTTCTTAAGAACTGGCAGTTGCACGGCCATTTCCATGATGGAATCAAGAGCCTGATTGACGACAGGCTTGTCAGCCGCTCCGGTGCTGCTACCGCCACCGAACCCACCGCCTGACAAATGGGTAATGTTGATTCCATTGATTTTTTCGGCAGGTTTCACCATTTCACTAACAATTTTAGGCATCGCTTCTAGCCGGGCCTTTTCCAGTTCCATCGCGATAAGAGGCTCTGACCGCGCATTTTCCGCCTCAATTCGCGCGTGGATGGTTTCGGCCTCTGACAACTTGGCCACCTTTTCAGCCTCGGCAGCCTCGCGTCGGGCGGCGGCTTTGTCTTTGGCGGTTACTTTTTCGGACTCGGCAGCTATTGCCGCCCGCGCGGCAGCGGATTGTGCATCGGACTGCGCCGTAATCAGAGCAACCTCCCTGCGCCTTTCGGCTTCGGCCATTGCTCTAGCTGTCTCAACGGACTCTGCAGCCTTGACGGCCAGAGCACGGGCAGAGTCCGCCTCAGCCTCGGCCCGGCTTTCTTCCTGGCTCTTTGCTGCAACAGAAATCACCCGTTCCTGTTCTGCAATTTCCAGTAAACGCTGGCGTTCAATCTCGGCTAACTGAATACGGCGTTCCATCTCGATCTGCGACTCGGCAGCACTTAGTTCGCTTTCTGTTTTTGTGCGGGCAATCGTGGCGATCTGGGCGGCCAGAAGGGTTTCTATTTCCTGTTGTTGGGCGATCTGCGCGCGTCTTTCCTCCAAGTCAATTTTCAGTGTCTGACGCGCTGCCTCCATCGCGGCCCGTCGTACGGATACATCAGCATCAGCATCAATCTCTGCGCGTTGTTTTTTGGAATCAGCAATTACCTCAGCCAATTTTCGCATTCCAACCGCGTTGAATGCATTGTTTTCGTCCAGTGCCGAAAACGGCGTCTGATCCAGTGCTGTGAGCGATACGCTATCCAACTGCAGCCCGTAACGCGACAGCACGTCCTTTAGGCTCTTACTTACGTCGGATGAAAATGCTGAGCGGTTTTCATGCAACTCGTCCATTGCCATCCGTGCAGCGACCGAACGCAGCGCATCCACCAACATCCCGTCCACCAGAGCGCGCAACTGATCGGAATCAAAAGTTCGTTTACCCAGGGACTGGGATGCCTGTGCAATCGCATCTTCGTTGGCAGAAACGGAGACATAGAATTCTGCCCCGACATCCACCCTCATCCGATCTTTGGTGATCAGAGATTTGTCATTGTTGCACCGCACGTCAAGCCGCAGGGTTTGCATATTGACCCGGCCAATTTCGTGAAAATAAGGGATGGCAATAACCCCTCCGGAAACCACCACCTTGCGTCCACCAATGCCGGTTCGCACAATGCTCGTTTCATTTGTCGCGCGTTCGTAGAACCACGCGAGCACCGCAATCGCGGCGGCCACTGCGATCAGAACGGCTATTATCCAGGCTAATCCACTCATATCTTGGTCCTTTCGGTTGCAAATTTGTTGCTCAGAACATCGGCGGGAAATGTCGCCCGCCGCGCTCCAGTGTTATCCATCTGGTATTGGTGAACGTTTCCATCGACCAGCGCCCCCCATGTTTTCCAAGGCCACTGGCCTTGGTGCCCCCAAAAGGCGCGTTCGGTTCGTCATTCACCGAAGAACAATTAACGTGGCACATACCCGTTTCCAGTTCCTGGGCCATGGCCAGCGCGCGTTCTTCATCCCGTGTGATGATGCCGCAGGACAGCCCGTATTCGGTGTCGTTGGCGATGGCGACCGCCTCTTCATCGGTGCTAAAGGGGATAACTGGAACCACCGGGCCAAAGGTCTCGTCGCGATACACAGCCATGTCAGCTGTTACACCGGTCAATATCGTCGGATGAACAAAGCGATCCTCGATCTTGCCGCCAAGTTCGACCCTGGCACCTTTGGCAATGGCGTCCTCGAGCTGGCCGCGCACCCGGTCCACCTGCCTGTCGTTGATCAGGGGGCCGATAATATTACTCTGCTGAGAGGTATTGCCAACGGTCAGTCTGGCGGCCCGTTCAACAAATTTTTCCAGAAATTCGTTGTAGATACTTTCATGCACCAGCACCTTTTCCACGCTCATGCATATCTGTCCCTGGTGCATGAAGCTTCCGAAATTTGCAGCTTGCGTTGCGCGCTCCATATCGGCATCGGCGCGAATAATCAGGCTGTCCTTGCCACCAAGTTCAACACAACATTTCTTGAGATGCGCGCCACATTTAGCGGCAATGGAGCGCCCGACAGGTGTCGAACCGGTAAAGGAAATGCCTTTGACCAGAGGGTTCTCGATCATCTCGTCGCCCACTTCCTGTACCCGCTCGCGCGATGACGTGACGACGTTGAAAACACCTGTCGGAATTCCCGCTTCCTCCATTATTTCGGCAAAAAACAAACCACCGGTATAGGGAGTGTCTTCAGAGGGTTTCAGGACAATCGTGTTTCCGGCTGCCATCGGAAACGCAAAACCGCGAGAGCTGAGAATGCCGGGAAAGTTCCACGGGCTGATAACGGCAACCACGCCCATGGGATAGCGCACAGCGGTCGAAAACTTGCCGTGTTCTGAGGGCAGCACTTCGCCTATGGCCCCATAGTTGGCGGCGGCAGCGGCGCGAAACACCTCGGTCACGTAGCCCCCTTCGAACATGCCCTTGCCGAACCATCCACCACCCTCTTGCTGCATAGCAGCCACGAAATCCGGAATTCTTTTTTCCCAGATATCGGCAACTTTCAGCAAATGGTGCGCGCGGTGCGTAAACGGCAATTCGGCCCATTCAGCAAAAGCATTTTGTGCCGCCGCGATTGCTGCGCGCATGTCAGATCGCTTCGAATCCGGAATGGTCGCCCAAAGTGAGCCGTCCGACGGGTTGATGTCGCTGAACGTGGCGGAACCGCTAACCCAACGACCGCCGACATACATGCCTTTGATCTCAGGCGGGGTTGTTGCTTTATCCAACATGGCAGTCCTTTCCTATCGATTGTTTTACTATCGCCGCGTCCGCGACCGAACACGGTTTCGGGCTCTTTCCGCGGCTTGTTCGATCTCGGTTAACGTGGCGCGCAGGCGTTCCTCATGCGTTGCAGAAGGCGAAATCGGTGACGTCCTTGTTCGTTTCTGAATGGGCTGTGACGGTTTGGAAGTTTCTGTGCTCGGAGCCGGAGCAACATAGGCTTTGCGCCTTGAGGAACTTTGTGGGTTTTTTGTCGCCTCGGGCGAACGGCTCGCCTGAAGAGCAGCTTTGTTGACAAGGTCGTCAATCAAAAACCCGGCAAGTTCATCCGCGCTACGACGTGGGGGCGGTCCACCGCTTGTCACAAGTTTTTTCGGAACCGGTTTTGACACCTGCTTTTGAGTTGGCACTGTAGGTTGCGGGGTGGGATCTGTTGGTGTGTCTGACGCATAAGACGCAATGGCCCGGGCCGCAATTTCATTCGGTGAGATGGCCAGACCGGATACAGTCGGTGTGGTTTGTACCGGTGGTGGCGATGTCTTTGCAGCACCTGCGCCTAGATAAGCCTTTTGCACCGCTGGGTCGTTCATCAGACCAGCAGCGTTGTCCTCGTGCACGATATGTGCGTTTTCCAGCAGATAACCCCGGTCGGCAATCGCCAGGCTTTGTTTGGCGTTCTGTTCGACCAGCAGGATGCTGATACCGGAATCACGGACCTTTTTGAGGTTGGCAAAAAGCTCCTTGCATAGCAGCGGCGACAAACCCAGCGAGGGCTCGTCAAGCATCAGGATTTTCGGGTTCGACATGATGGCGCGACCAATGGCGACCATCTGCTGTTCACCGCCCGACATGGTGCGGGCAATCTGGCTCTTTCGTTCACCCAGCTTGGGAAACAGGCTTATCACCCGGTCGAAGTTTGCAGCCTCATCTTCCCGTGCACGTTCGCTATAAGCCCCGAGACGCAGGTTCTCGTGAACGCTAAGGTCACCGAAAATCCCGCGTCCTTCGGGCACAAGAACGACACCACGATTGACAAGCTTGTCTGAGGTCAAGCCAAGAATAGGGTGTCCGTCCATTTCGACCTCCCCACGGTGGTGGCCTTCGCAAATCCCACTGATCAAACGCAATAGTGTGCTCTTCCCTGCACCGTTTGCGCCAAGTATCACCACAATCTTGCCCGGATCGACATGGATCGAGACATCCTCCAGCGCGCGGTGCTGACCGTAACTTACACAAAGATTGCGGACGTCAAGCATCGTCATCCCCCAGATAGGCGCGGATCACATTGGGGTCAGACAGAACATCAGCAGGTGTGCCTTCGGCGATCTTGGCACCTGACGACATCACTACACAACGGTCACAGAGCGAACGGATAGCGTCCATCACATGCTCGACCAGTATGACAGTCCGGCCTTCTTTACGCAGGCCGTGGATCAGTTCGATCCCGGTTTCAAGTTCTGTCGGATTCAACCCCGCCAGCCATTCATCAAGCAGCAAGATTTCCGGCTCGCCAGACAGCACCCGCGCCAGTTCCAGTCGTTTCTGGTCGATATACGTGAGCGCGTCGATGGGCGCGTAGGCCATCGCCTCAAGCCCTACGCGTTCCAACGTGCGGTGGGCCATATCCTCGGCATCACGACCCCAGAGTCTGCGATGGCCAAATACCGCGCCTGCGACGACGTTTTCCAACACAGAAAGTGACGGTAGCAGGCGCACTAGTTGAAACGTTCGCCCAACACCGAGGCGGGCGATCTTTTGCGCGGGCAAGTCGGAAATCCGCGCGCCTTTCATGGAAATGATGCCCTTGCTTGGTTTGAACGCACCCGAGATCATGTTCATCACCGTTGTCTTGCCCGACCCGTTCGGCCCGATGATGCCCATTACTTCGTGTTCAGAGACATCAAAACTTAGGTTATCGACAGCGACAAGACCGCCAAAACGTTTGGTCACCCCCGTGACGGAAAGGACGGATCCGCTATATCGCATCAGTACCCACCCTCACGAAATTTCGATCTGAGCTGCTCGATCCGCCCGACAAAACCATGCGGCAGGACATAGACGATCAACAAAAAGACGATGCCCAGGAACAGGGTCGTCGAATTCGGAGCTTGAATTGAGACGAACTCCCATATCAGAGTGAAGGGAATTACCCCGACAAGCGGCCCCCAAAGACGGCCAGCACCGCCCAGCAAGGCCATGATGACGACAAGGAAGCTGAGCTCGGGGGAAAACACCTGATTGGGTTCGATGTAAGTATAACGAGGAGCGATCACGGCCCCGACAAGGGCAGCGAAGAAACCTGTTGTCATGAACAAAAGCACTTTGGACGTGGCGGTATTGATGCCCACATGTTTGGCGACGGTTTCATCATTGCCGATGATGCGCAGAGCAAACCCAAGCCGTGAACGGTTCACAAGCCAGCCGAGCAAATAGACACACGCCGCAATGATCAGGAGCATCCAGTAGATATGCGCCTCGGTGAAATCTGTGAGGACATAAAGCCCGCGTGATCCGAGAAAGTTGTTCTGGACCCAACTCACAAGATTACGGATCATCTCGGCCAGACCGAGGGTGAAGATCACGAAATAGACCCCCGACAGTCGCAACGTGGCGAATCCGATCAGTGCGGCGAGGATCGTTGCAACAATGGGAGAGATCGCAGCCATAACCCAGAAGTTCATGTCAAAATCGCTCATTCCCGTACCGACGAGATACCCTCCCACGCCAAAAAACGCACCGGTGGCCAGCGAGATGTAATGCGTCGGCCCTGAGAACAACGCCCAGCTTGTGCAAAGCGCGACATACATCATTGCTGTCACGGATACCGACAACCAATAGGCGTTGAAAACCAATGGGATAAGCGCCGCGAGACCGGCAATTATCGCGAGAATGCCCAGCTCTTTCCAGCTCGTACCGTTCATGTTACGCGCCGCCCGAAAATACCCTGAGGACGAAACAGCAGAACCAGAATAAAGATCAGATATGCGGCCACCAACGTCAGGCCGGGATCGATCAGGGTCGCGACAGCCGTTTCCACAAGACCGAGGATGATCGCGGCAACGATGGCCCCGCGAATATCGCCGACCCCGCCCATTATAACGATAATCAGGGCTTTCATGGTGAAGATAACCCCGATCGAAGCGTCAAGCGTGATAAAGGTCGAAATCAATGCCCCGCCAACTGAGGTAACCGCCCCGCCGATGGCAAAGGCGAGGGCCGACATTTTAGGCACGTCAATACCAACCAAACCAGCGGATTCGGGGCTGACGGCTAGGGCGCGCATGGCAACGCCAGATCGGGTGTGGTTCAGCCAGAGGTACAGCGCGGTGCCGATGATGACCGCAATCAGAAACGCGATGAACCGGTTCAATGCAACGATTGACCCCAGGATCGTGATCGGATCGGTCAGGAATTCGTAGGTAAAATAGGCCCCGTGGGCCGACAGCATCAGGCCGACCAGTATAAAGCTTATCCCGAAAGTGGCGAGGATCGAGTCAACCTCAAGCTGTCCCTGGGTTTTTGAGCGTTTCACAAGTGAGCGCAAAAGAAACCGATAGATCAGCCAATTCCCGGCAAAGGACACGGGTGCGACCAGAAAAATCGTCAGCAGTGGACTGATTTCAGCACTGACAAAAAGCCAGAACGAAGCCAGTGCACCCAGCACCAGCATCTCGCCGTTAGCCAGGTTCATAATCCGCGCGACGCCATATTGCAGGTTGAGCCCCATTGCGACCAGCGCGTAGGTCCCTGCAAGCAACAGGCCGGAAACGATTATATCCATAGGTGTCAGTACCAGTATTCATTTTGCATCCGCCCGACGCAGAAAACCGTCGGGCGGCAATTCAGATGGATTGTTACTTCCAGCCGGATTTGACCTGAACGTCCACCGCACCGTCGACGTTCGAACCTTTGACACCGCGGAATACACCGTCCTGCCACTGGCCCACGCTCCAGAACTTGGCCGAGTTTTGCTTGTCAAAGCTGATGTCGCCCATGATCGTGTCAAACGTGTGGTCTTTGATGTACTGGGTGATTGCCGGACGGTCGATTGTACCGACGCCTTCCATCGCCTGCTCAAGAATTTGCAGAGCAACATAGGTGTTGGCCGAGGCCCAGTAATCAGCAGGCAGACCGGTAACGTCCATATGCGCCTTGCGATACGCGGCAATCTTCGGATCATCGGGATTAGTGCCACCCGCACCGATTACCCCATTCGCGGCAGCGCCGAAGGCACCACCATAGGCCGGGAACGAAGTTGCAACCGCTGTATAGAACACTTTGACGTCAAGATCTTCGGTAATGGCCGCCTTGGTCAGACCGAATGTGTCTGGTGGGTAGGACCACGCAATAAAGGCGTCCGGCTCTGAGGCTTTTGCGCCTTTCATGACCGGCGACAGATCCGGCGTACCCAGCGGATAGGACTTGTCATAGACGATTTCATATCCCTCATCTGCCAGCATCGGACGCGCGGCGTCAGCCAGCTCGATCCCGAAGGCATCGGCCACATTAACCATGGCCACCCGGTTGCCGATCTCTCCGGCATCGCGCATGTCGTTCAAAATCTCGATCACGCCACCAACAAAGGAGGATGTGTTGCCAAGTGTGAAGAACATGGTTGGAAATTTCGTGGTCAGGCTATCCACCTGATCAGAAATAGCCGTAACCGACACCATCGGATAGCCGTTCTTGGCAAATATCGGAGCCGCCGCGATGTGAAAACCCGTACCGTAAGGTGGCAGCAGCATGTCGACCTCGTCCTGGGTGATCAGGCGCTGGACCGCTTTGATATGTTCGCCAGGGTTGGTCTTGTCATCGTACTCGATCAGTTCGATCATTTTTTGCGTACCGTCAATGTTCAGACCACCACGCCCGTTCACTTCGCTGACCCAAAGCTGAATTGTAGGCCAATGGGTTACAGTTGAACCGCCAGCCAGCGGCCCGGATTTCGGCGCGACAGCACCGATCTTGACCGTATCTCCGGCAAAGGCGGGACCGCCAAACGAAAGGGCTGCGGCCAGGGCCGCGCCAGCGGCCAATTTGAGAGCAAATCTTCGTTTCATTTTTATTCCTCCGTTATTGTTGGTTTCGCAGTTTATTATTGCTGGGCAGTTCTTTGATGCCGCCTGTTAGCCGTGAAGTCATATCGGGTAGTTCACTGGTTGCTCGTGAACAGCGATCCATCGAAGCTCGGTAAATTCATGAATGGCCTCCTCGCCGCCAAGTTTTCCATAGCCGCTTTCCTTCAGACCACCGAATGGCATGGCAGGGTCGTCGTAAACTGTGGGGCCGTTGATATTGCAGATGCCCGTTTCAAGTTTCATGGCAATCTTGTTTGCGCGCTCCAGATTGCGGCTGAACACTGTGGATGCCAGTCCGTAACCTGTGTTGTTGGCAACTGATATTGCCTCTTCGGCGCTCTGCACGCGGACAATCGCGGCAATGGGGCCAAAGCTCTCTTCGTGATAAATTCGCATTGAGCTGTCCACATGATCCAGGATTGTCGGCTGCATGATCGACTTTGCAATACCTCCGCCCGAGACAAGTCGCGCGCCCTTTTCCAGCGCATCATCTACAAGATCGCCAACTCTGATTGCCGCACTTGCCGAGATCATGGAACCAAGGTTGAAGTTGCCTTTGCGCGGATCTCCGGCCGTCAGATTTTGGGCATTGCCAGCCAGTTTTTTGATGAATGTGTCGGCAATTTTTTCGTCAACGATCAATCGCTCGGTTGAAATGCATATCTGGCCCTGATTGAAAAAGGCACCAAAAATTGCCGCAGCGGCCGCTGCATCCAGGTCCGCATCGTCCAAAACAAGAAACGAGGCTTTGCCGCTGAGTTCCAGCACAACTGGCGTTAAATGTCGTGCACATATTTCAGCAACCGAACGGCCAACACGTGTTGAACCGGTAAAGTTTACCCGCCTGACAGCGGGGTGGCGAACCAGAGACTCGACAATATCCTCCGCGGAGTCCGGCGCGTTCGTCACGAGGTTTGCGGCACCCGGTGGAAGCCCCGCTTCATTCAGAATCTCGACGACCATCGCGTGAATTCTGGGGCACAATTCCGAAGCTTTCAGGACGACTGTGTTGCCACAGGCCAGAGGAATGGCCATTGCGCGGCTGGCCAGAACGATGGGCGCGTTCCACGGCGCGATACCCAAAACGACACCCACTGGTTGTCGCAGTAAGGTAGATGTAACGTTGCTATCGCGGCCCTTTCTTAAAATTTCAGTCTGGTACCCCGTTAATCCAGCAGCATGCCGGAATATGTCGGCCGACAACTCGCAATTGAACCGTGTCCAGTTTTTCGAGCCCCCCGTTTCCAGTGCAACGACCGTAGCGAAGTCGTCCACGCGCTCCATGATTAGATCAGCAGCCCTTAGCAACACTTCCCGGCGGGCCTGATCCGACGTTTGCGACCATGCACCAAATGCCCCTGCTGCCGCATTTGCCGCTTCCTGCGCATCCTTGACAGATGCGGAGGGCGCGCTTGAAACGACTTCCCCTGAAATCGGCTGCACACGATCAAAGGTCGCACCTTGCTGGGCGTCTATCGCTTCCCCTTTGATGATCAATTTAACTTCGAGCAAGGGCAATTTCCGCAACAAAGAGTTGTCCCCGGGAAGTCAAGGATTCCCCGGTAGAGCAAAAGAAAAGCATAGCAATTCGGGTTTAGCAATGCACATAAATGGTAATATTCTGGACTAAACAGGAGGAATGCCGTAGTTTCTTTCCGAATGCCAGTTCGAGAGAATGCAATTGATCCACACTGAAAGATTTGAATGCGCCCTGCGGGACCGGGTGTTTTCGCTGCCTCCCATCAGGAAAAAAAGAAGCTGGGTGGGTATCTATTTTTCCTCTGGCTCTGGTCTTGCGCGGTCGTCTGCGGAAGAACTCCCGTTCGCCGCGAACGCTCTGATCTGGGCTCCGTGGACATCCGAAATGTCACTTTCCATCAGCGCCGGAAGTGTTGGCCAGTATTTCTCTGTTTCGGAAGAAACCCTTTCGAGTGCTATTGGACATAACGCGGAAGCCTCCGAACTGAGACTGCTCGCAGATCGAATGATATCCATTGAGTTCAGCGCAAATGATCCGGCCTCAAACCAGGCTGAGTATGCCTTTCAAATCATACACCGCGAAAGTCAGACACACGATACTGGTGCCGCGTCCATGATAGAAGCGCAATTGCGGGTACTTCTGGTACTGTTACTTCGCAATATGCCCAAACTGGAAGGAGTAACAGGCAGGTTCGGACGGACGGCGTCAATCTTACAGAGATTCCGGCAACTGGTTGAGATCCATTTCAGGGATCATTGGGCCATTGGAGCATATGCATCCGAGATCGGTATTTCATCTGACAGGCTACATGATCTTTGTACCAGAAATCTTGACAAAACCCCCAGCCAGTTGGTGCACGAACGAATAGTCCATGAGGCGTGCAGGATGCTGAATTCGACTACCTTGTCTGTTGATCAACTGTCCGGGGTGCTGGGTTTTAGCGATCCGACATATTTCAGCAGGTTTTTTAAGGCAAAAGTCGGCCTGCCGCCTGCCTCATTTCGACGAAACAACTTACGGCGGAAAAGCAGGTCAGATTCCGAACCTCTAACATATTTTGCCGATTGGCCGTAAAAGGCGATCCCGGCTTGTCAAACAAGCACCGGAACTTATCCTCGTATCCAACAGTTACCAGTCGGAAATTCCTGAGGAAGAAACATCCATCGAACCCCGCCCCAAAAGACATGTATACTGTCTCTGAGACACTCCCAATGGCACGGCACCCGCTTTGCTCGCCGACTCTGACAGGTGATGAGCTGAACTCCCGAACTCGGTCTATTTTTCGCCCAATTTCTTGGCTTTTTCCCCACCAGCAACGGAATAGGTGATTGGCACCTTCCGAGATGCAAGGTATTCTTCGAGCGTCTCTCCGCGAAAGGCGGCATAGACTTCGGGATTAGGCACGCCGATGACGGCAGCCATCTTTTCCAGCACGAAAAAGGTCACGCCACGGCGAACCATCTCGATCCATTTCCGGTTTTCGATCAACTCACGCTCTTCATCCGAAAGGCCGAACTCCACTACCAGAGCGTCAAAGTCATTCAGAAACCGCGCGCGGTGCTTGGGAATGATCAGCCGGTGCAGGAAATCGTTTATGCGGTAATTGGTCTGGCTCCGGTCAAGCGTGAAGGGGTAGGTGCCCGCAAGCGTTTCTACGCCGGCAAGCTCGTGTGCCATGTGCGCACGGTAGGCTTCGGTCTCGGCTGCTTTGGGTGCCTCGCCCAGATCCTCGTATACGACCGTGGCAATATTGGCGGCCGAAGGGGCATAGGTATTCAGGTGCACACGCCTGACCCTGTCCGACAGCGCCCCGCGCATGACCAGCCACATGATAACCTCGGCACCCTCCATGCCGCCCCTGACCGCATAGTCGGACAGGCGCAGCTCGGCCAGTTTCTGCGGCGCGGTTTCCAGAAGTTCGAGGAATTCGTTGTCCCAGGCTTCATTGATGAATCCCGCCCGTTCGCCGTGGACCTGATGCGACAGCCCACCCGTGGCGACAACAGCAACACGAAGATCTTCCGGGAAGCTCTCGATCGCCTTGCGCAAGCTTTTTCCCAGCTTATAGCAACGTTGGGCGCTGGGGATCGGGAATTGCAGAACACCCACCTGCAGGGGCACGATGCTTCCGGGCCAGGGGCCATCTTCGTCCCCCATCATGGAAAGAGGCGACAGACAACCATGGTCCAGTGGTTTGCCCTGAAAGAAGGACATGTCGAACTCATCCGCGACCAGCGCCATGCCGACATGCTGTGCCAGTGCCGCATGGCCCCTTGCCGGCGGTACATCGCGCGGTCCGCCACCTTCGTCGGCGGGGAAGTACCGATCGTCGATACCAAGGGTGAAGGCCGAGTAGTGATCGAAGAAGAACGAGGTGACATGATCGTTGTAGATCATGAACAACACATCGATATCCTGACGTTGCACCCATGCGCGGACAGCATCGAACCCGTCAAAGATAGGCTTCCAGGCTGGGTCATCCTTTTTGTTCGTATCCTTGGCAAAGCCAATCGTCGGCGAATGTGACGCGCCGATCCCACCTATAATCCGTGCCATCTGGTTCCTCCTTGTTTCACAAACCGTTGAGTCTGCCGACGTGCGGCGTTCCTATTCTGGCCATTGCCACGTATTCGAATTCGTTCGTTGCTCAATGCGCAAGAGACCTGCACCCAAGTAAGTCAACGCGTCCCTAATTACTCTTTTCCCGACCAATGCATGCCTCATGTGAAACTGTCCAATACCAGCTTGATGGCCAGAATAGTCAGGATGATCAGGATCAGCCTGTCAAACACTTCCCGCGATAGCCGTTGGCCAATCCAGGCCCCCACCGGCATGAAGAGAAGAAGCGGGACAAGAGACAGCAGGCTGTAGGCAAAGCGCTCGGCGGTCATGATCCCATAGGCGATCTGCACAGGAAGTTGCACCACGCCGAGGGCAATGAAGAACAGCGAAACCGTTGCCATGAATGCCGTCCGCTCCAGCCGAATGGCATTCAGGAAGGTCAGCGAAACCGGGGCAGACAGGCCCGATGCGCCCTGCAGTACCCCGGCCACAAAGCCGACCGGGATGACAATTTTCGACGCGATTGCCAAGGGCAACACCCACGCAGGTCTGAGCAGACGAAACAGGATATAGGTGACAAGGACGGCCGCAACCGTGATCGTCAGTATCTCTGGCCGCCAACCGGCAAGGGCCAGTGTTCCGACCCCGGCACCCGCTCCTCCGGATATCGCGAAGCCCCAGGCAAAACGTCTGGACATCACCGCCCTTCGGCAAAGCCAGAATTGCCAGATATTCGGAATGATATTGGGAAGCACAAACACCGCGACCGCGAACTGAACATCGCGCAGCACCACCATCAGCGGAACCGCCAGCAGCGGCGCACCGGCTCCCGCGGCACCCTTTAACACGCCTCCGGCGGCGAAGGCGAAGAAGATCATGATAAGATCGCCCGTCTCCATGCGTCTAATCCAGGAAACCAGCAAGGATGCGCGCCACCGCATCAGGCTGTTCCAGCGGCGCAAAATGCCCCGCGTCTTCGATGATTTCCAGGCGTGCATCCGGAAGAAGTTGCAGCATCGCCTCGTGCTGGGAAACCGGGCTCCACTGATCCTGCCGCCCAACCATTAGCAACACCGGGCAGACGATCTGCGGCAGGTAGGTTGCGGCGTCGGGACGGTCGACAAGAGCCTTGATCTGGCGTGCGTGACAATCCGGATCGCGGCGCAGGACCATGTCCCTGAGGCGTTGCATCAGGTGTGCATCGGCCCGGTTCGCTTCATAGACCATCCCTGGCAGCCAGCGTTCTGCCAGCGCGGCCATGCCCTCCTGATGGGCGAACCGCACAATCTCTTCGCGCTTGCCCCTCTCGCCTTCTCGCAATGGGTGAATCCCCGTATCCAGAAGCGCCAGCCGTTCAATCCGGGCCGGTGCCAGACGCGCCATCTCCATTGCAACGCGTGCGCCCATGGAATGTCCGGCCACCCTGAGCTGCCCGCGATGTTCTTCAAGGCAATCCCGCGCCATTTGGGTCAGATTGTCCCGGGTTGACAGGTTCGCCACGCTTGCCTTGCCGTCCAACCTGTTCAGCAAGGGCTGCCAGACAGTCTCGTCGCACAATAGGCCGGGGATCAGCAGGATATGCGTCATCTTGTTACCGGATCATCGTATCGGGCAAGAATAGGACAATTTGCGGAAATGCGACAAGGATCCCGACGGCCACGATCATCATCAGCCAGAACGGCAGGACGCCCCGGAAAATCTCGCCCAGGGGCACGTTGGGCGCCACAGATTTGACGATGAACACATTGATGCCCACTGGTGGTGAAATCAGGCCCATCTCAAGCGTCAGAACCGTCAGAACTCCGAACCAGATCGGGTCGATGCCAAGTTCGAGCACGATCGGGAAAAAGATCGGCAAGGTCAGCACCAGCATGGCGAAACCTTCAAGAAAACAGCCCAGCACCATGTAAATCGCGAGGATGAGAAGAAGCGTGCCGGTTACCCCCAGCCCGAGTGAGGACAGAATTTCACCAACTGCCGAAGGGATATGGCTGAGCGCGAGGAACGGGTTGAGCATATGCGCGGCGATCAGAATCAGCATCACGGTCGCTGTTGTCACGACCGAATCCTTGGCCGCCGACCAGAAGGCCCTGAGCGAAAGCGTACGGGTCACGATCCCGATCAGGATCACGATGCCCGCACCAACGGCGGCCGCCTCGACCGGTGAGAACAGGCCACCATAGATCCCGCCGATCGTCACAAGGATCACCCCCACAATCGGCCCCGCGCCGATGAATGCCCACACCTTGTCCCGGACGCTGGTCGCAGGACCTGCGGGGCCATATTCAGGGCGGAACCAGGTGATCACGGTGATTATCAGCACGAACAGGCTCAGCAAAAGGATACCGGGAAAAACGCCAGCCAGAAACAGCCGTCCGATACTCTGCTCGGTCAGAATGGCGAAGATGACAAAGCCGGTCGAAGGTGGGATCAGGATGCCCAGGGTGCCCCCGGCGGCCACCACCCCGGTCGAAAGCCGGTGATTGTAACCAAAGCGCTCCATCTGGCCTAGCGCCACCTTGCCCATTGTCAGGGCCGAGGCCACCGATGAACCGGACAGAGCGGCAAAACCCCCGCATCCGATTACCGTAGCCGACGCAAGTCCGCCGCGGAACTGTCCGATGATCGCATAGGCCGCGTCATAAAGGCGGCGGCTCATGCCGGTAATCGAAGCGACATTGCCCATCAGGATAAAAAGCGGGATCACGACAAGCTCTGGTGAAGACGCCAGCGTGAAGGTCTCAGAGGCCAGTAGGCTCATGGCAGAGTTGGAACTGTCCAGCGCCACGATGCCAAAAAAACCCACGATAAACATGGCAAAGGCCACGGGAATGCGAAGTGCCAGCAAAATGAACAGCGCCAAAATGCCAAGAAAACCGGTCACCGTACCGCTCACAACGCGCCCTCCCTGCGAATGTCGCGGCCGGAGAAGGCAAGTTCGATCGCGCGCAGGGCCATGCCCGCCGCCGTCAGTAAGGCAAAGATCGACAATCCGTTCTGAAACCAGACTTTTGGCAGTCGCAGAAGGTTGGTCGACAGATTGAGCATCACCGAAAGCTTGGCGCTTTCGTTGATCGCATAGGCTATGCCCAGAAAGATCAGCGCGCCGATCAGCGCGGCAAGGATATCGATCAGACGATTCAGGGCGGGCGGGTAATAGCGCTCGAACAGGTCGACCGCGATATGGCCGCCGTTGCGGTCACACAGTGCCATGCCGCCGAAAACAAGGATCACCATTGTCATGGTGCTCAGGTCCTGCGACCCGTAAAGCGGAGCCCCCAGAGCACGGCCAATCACGTCGATAAGGATCACGGCGGTTTCGACGATCAGCCCCAATGCACCAATGGCGGCGGACAAGCTGATTAGCCTGTCCGCCGCTTTTCTCATCATGGTCAGCAAAGCCCTATTCGCCTCGCATCGCAGCCATAGCGGCATCGCCGTCAACGCTGGCCACATAACTGCCAACGACGCCGGACACCGCAGCAGCGAAGGCCGACTTCTCGTCATCCGTCAGGTCAATGACAGTGTTGGCTGTATCAGCGCGGGCGGCCTTGATGGCAGCCGCTGCTGTCACCAGCCAGGCGTCTTCCGCGCTCTTGGACAGGGCCACTCCGCTGGCAGCGTCAACAGCCGCCTTCTGATCATCGGGCAAGCCGTCGTAAACACCCTCGTTCAGAACCGTGTAGAATGCCAGCCGACCCAATGGGGCGCCAAGGATCAGAGCATCGGCCACCTCGTCGAGCTTAAAGTCGATCAGCGTCGAAGCCCCGGTAAAGACACCATCGATCAGCCCGGTCTGAAGCGCGTTGTAAACCTGACTGATCGGCATCTGCACCGGCGTTGCACCCAAGGCGGTGGCCACTTCGGCTGCTGTCGCACCGGCTACGCGGATTTTCAGCCCGGCCAGATCGGCAGGCGTGTGTATGATCTTGTCACGCATGATCATGATATTAGGTTCCGAGGTCCACAAGGCCAGCGGTTTGGTACCCGGAAACTCTCCGGCCAGGTGATCCGCATAGGCATTCCACAGCGCCTCGTAGCCCGGCATTTCGACAGGGATCGCGCCTGGCAGTTCGGCGATCATAGTCTTGCCGAACTGCGACGAGGTATAGCCAGGCAGGCCCCAGGCGATGTCGGTCGCCCCCTGAAGCACGCGTACATATTGTTCGACCGGACCCTTGCCCAGTTCGCCGCCGTGATAGCCGCGAACGGTCAAAGCACCACCCGTCGCCGCAGAAAGATCCGCATTCAACTTTTCGATCACGGATGCATTGATCGTGTGGAACGGCGGCGTGAAGTTGGCGAATTTCAACTCTTCGGCAGATGTGGCCGCAGTGGTGAGCCCGACGGCCACAGCTGCAGCTAATATGATAGATTGAAGTTTCATGGTTTTCCTCCCGGTTAATTGTTCGGCCGATACATCCGGCCGAACGGTTTTGGTTCGAAACGATTCACTCGTTTTATTTTTGCCCGAATTTACCTTTTCGGGGGGCCTTATAATGATTGACTATTACGACGATTGCGTCCGCCAACTGTCCGCATAGCTCTCGCGGGCTGCGCTGGCATAGGGGGTGGGCGAAACGCGCACCCTAATCTCGGCCTGCTTGTGACGCTCGGTCGAGGTTTTACCGGTGGCATGGGGTTCCCCCCAGAGCATGGTCAGGATGTCACCTTCCTGCACATCTTCACTGACCACACCCAGGCTCAGCATACAGCGTTCGTTGTAGCTGTAGCCATTGAACATGGACATGCCGACCATTTTGCCGTCGCGCATCACCATGTCGGCCGAGGACGAAGCATAGTTCGGTTGCGGAAAGTCGATCCACTTGTAGGGCGTGCCAGGCTCGAAACCGCTGGCGATGACCTTGAGCACGTCTTCGCGGTTCCACTCGAAGGTGACCTTCTTGCGGTTATTGCCGCCTTTCATCGCGCTAAGCGCGTCCTTGCCGATAAAGTCGTCTTTCTTCCAGCCGATGTAGAAACCATAACCCAGTTCGAACGGATTGACGTAATAGTCCTGGATATTGTCAGAGACATAGCTGCCGCCAATCGACCCCACGGCTTCGTAGCTGTCAGCGCCCAGCCAGTCTCGGTATTCGGCCATCATGCCATCGCCGGTGTAGATGCCCGGCAACGGCGAGGGGATCCAGCCTGATTCCAGCGTGTTGGTGGAATAAGCCCGGCTACCCACCTTGTGCATGTCCACACCGACATCACGTGCGGCCTGTTCTATGGTTGACTGTATGTAATGCTTGTCGGCATGAGGACCCCAGATTTCCAGCCCGGGCGCGCCGGCCATGCCGTGGCGCAGGGCCTGAACTCGGCGGCTGCCGACATTGATCCAATCTACGTGGAAGAACTTGACGTCTGGAACCGGACCGCCATTGATCCTTTCAAAGATCTTGTCGGCGTCCGGCCCCTGGATCTGAAAGCGGTAATGGGTGCGCATTACGCGCTCGCCGTCGGGGCGGCTGTCCGAGCGCGGATCATGGAATACCCGGATGTTCCACTTGCCGATCGCAGCCTGGAACTTTGTCCAGTTTGCAGTGGGCGCGCGGCCTACCAGGATGAACTTGTCCTGGCGCTCGCGGAAGATGATCATATCGCCCACGACATGACCCGCTGGGGTGACGGGAACGAAATGCTTGGCGCGGCTCAGGTCGAAATTGGCAAAGCTGTTAATGCCCACATGGGACAGAAAGGCCTCGGCGTCCGGGCCTTCGATGGTCAACTCGTCCATATGGTGGGACTGGTCGTACAGCACCACGCTTTCGCGCCACGCGCGCTGTTCGTCACGCCAGTTGGTGAACTCGGGCGCGACAACCGGATAGACATACATGCCGATCTTTGAGTTGCGCAGCATTTCAACAGGGTTCTTATGCTGGGCGATGGCATCCGTCAGACTTGGCATTTACTTTTCCTCTTTTTGTTTCAGTTCTATGTCGCAACAAGCGCCAAACCCGGAACCCGGTCGATCAGGTCAGGTTTCGCAAGTGTAACGAATTCCAGATTCTTGCGGGCCAGGCGGGCATGCTCTCGTGCCAGTGCCTCGGCGCGTGCGCCTTCGCGGTTTTCGATCGCTTCAAAGATCGACCGGTGCTGGGTCTGGGCCAGACGCAAAGACGCCTGGAAATCCGGAACCGTTTCCTGCCCCTGCAGGAAGGCGCTTGGTGACGCCAGCGGCAGACGCGAGGCGCGCTCCACCTCCCGGCTTACAACACTGCTGCCTGCCAATGAACCGATCAGCTGATGAAAGCGTGCGTTGTAACGAACGTAGCTGTCGAAATCGAAGAATCCCGTATTTGCAACCGTGTCGTCGAGCGTATTCAGGACGTCGCGGCACTGCTCACGCAGCTCGGGCGTGGCACCTCGTTCCGCGGCAAGCCGCGCGGCCATGCCTTCGAGGACACCGCGGATTTCGATGGCATCGATGATGTCATCCATCGTGAAGCTTACAACCCTGCAGCCGCCGGTTTCAATCCGCTCCAGCAATCCCTCCTCAACCAGCCGCGCCATTGCCTGACGCAGCGGAGTTCGTGAAATGCCCAGGCGTTCGGCGAGGGCAACCTCGGAGATACGGGAGTTGGCCGGGAAAGCGCCTTTCAGCACCAAAGACCGCAGCCCCATAAGGGCCTTGTCAAACTGAGATGTTCTTTCGGAGTTTGTCATCGGCCCATTTGAAGTGATTGGTACGGTTTTCCAGCAGCAGTACCCTTTTACGCTAGACGGTATACAGAAACTTGTCAAAAGGTTAAAATCTGCCCATTTTGCCTTATCGCTTCACCCTATTGTATACAATATTACTCGCCCGTACATCCGAATTCCATCGACATCCATGTCTTCCGGGCCTGCACTCCGCGCCCAGATTTAGCAGTGGTGCGCGCGACTGTCCGCAATACCCGCCGCATCTCAGCGCTCAACCGAAACCACGAATGTATGATGTGGATCGATATTCCCCCCATTTTCCATGGGGTCCACTTGTAGAATTACGCGGCCATTTTCAGTTTCATTGCGGGGGTGATCCCGCCAATAACTCCCGCAGGGCGCGGGGTCCTCAACGATTGAAATGGTATCGTCAAGTTGACGGCCTGAAGATTTGCTGGGCGAAAAGGGCTTGATGAAAGAGCTGAAGGCCCGGCTGATGGAGCGGATGCTTGGTGCTGGTATTGCCATGTGTGGGCCGTGTTGCACGGATCCCATAAAGTTTGGAACTGGCCCTTTCCCGTGATTCTGGTTAAGAGATAACTTCGAACTCTGAGCGGCCAAGCTCGGTCATTTTGTTGAGAACTTCGACGGCGATCCTGACCTCCGTCTTCTGGTTTTCCAAGCTCCGTGCTTTCAGTTTCGGTCCGATCACGCCCTTCCAGCGGCCCATCTGTGCCTCCGCCCGGCTGCGTTGATTATAACCGGCGCTGGACTGCCAGGCCAAGCGACCATGGTTTCGTATCGCGGCAATGTGTCGGTCTCGAAGCGTCGGGTCATGCTTGGACTGCAAGCTGGGAATAGCGTTCTTAGGAGGTGGGATGATGATCTCTCCGGTCACAAGGTCGAGACCGAGATGCAGCTTGCGCCATGATTTGCGCTTGGCCTTTGGTTTGTGCTTGTTCTGCAGCCACTCACCTTCGCCAAAGATCTTCAGCCCGGTACTATCGACCACAAGACAGATCGGTTCAGTTCTCCTGGTTCCGGGCCTTGCGGGAAGGCTTAGGTCTCGGCCTCTACGTGACAGGGTTGAGAAATCTGGCACGGAAATATCCAACCCCATCAGCCTCACTATGCCACGCATCAACCCTTGTATTTGACGCAACGGCTGTTTGTAAATCACGCTTAACGTCAGGCAAATCGTGATGGCCAAATCTGAGTATTTCGGCTGGCCACCTCTAGAGATCCGGCGGGGTGCAGTCCATAGCTTGTGCGCATCGGAATTGATCCAAACGGTTAGATCACCTCGTTGCCGAAGACTTTCATTGTACGCGGCCCAATTCGTTACCCCCTCTCGGGACATTGCTTAGCAATGCCCTGCCGGGCAGTGGATACCGCTTCTTCTCAAACTTGTGCCGACGGGCGGCGTTGAACTTATGCGGCATCAGGGGCATCCAGATTGGGGAACAAACGCTCTGGTATCAGCCAGTCCGCGATCTGTGCAACAACACTCGAAATGGGCTGGTTTTGGTCATCAGCCAAGACTTCGTGGTCGCCCGGTTCCAAAAAGTTGGTTTCTTCTGACACTGCCCGTCTGGGCTTAACCAGCGTAGCCAAATAGCTGGGGTAGCCACAATACTAAACCCGGCCACAGAACCAATGCCAACAATGCCAACAGCAATGCGATCAGGAATGGCCAGATTTCGCGGATAATTTCAGACAGCGGAATGCCCGTTACAGCGTTCAGAACGAACAAAAGAATGCCATAGGGCGGTGTGATCAGCCCGATCATACAATTTACCACCGAGACAACGCCGAAATGGACCAAATCAATGCCAAGTTCACGGCAGGTCGGTAAAAACAGCGGTATGATCACCAATATGATTGTAGTTGCGTCCAAAACGCAGCCAAGCAGCAAGAATAGCAAGGTGATCCCAAGCAGGAATGCGAGGGGCTCTACATCTATGCCGACCAAATGCGCGGCCAGTATGCTGGGAATGTTTTCTGACGCGACCACATAATTCAGGATCAGCGCGCCGCCAATGACCAGACCAACGGCAGCAGAGGACCGCGCGCTTTCGACAAGTATCCCGTAAAGTGCGCGAAAGCTAGCGCCCGGTAGAACAACGCCGCGAGCATTAGCGCGTAAAAGGCGGCGACGGCGGCGGCCTCGGTGGGGGTCGTCACACCACCGTAGATTCCATAGAGCAGGATCGCCGGCATCAAAAGGGCGGGAAACGCATTGGCTGTGCGTCTGGGCAGCTCGGACAAAGGCACCGCGTCTTCGATGGCAAAGCCTCGGCGGTGCGACAATACGGTGTTCATGCCCATAAGTACGGCACCCATCATCAGGCCAGGAATAATACCGCCCAAAAACAGGTAGCCAATAGAGGTGTTGGCCACCAACGCATAAAGCACCATCGGAATCGAGGGTGGGATAATCGGGCCAATGGTGGCAGATGCCGCAGTGATCGCGGCGGCGTATCCGCGGGTGTAATGACCGCTTTTAGTCATCATCTGGATGATGATTTTACCAATGCCCGCAGCGTCGGCAACGGCAGACCCCGACATGCCGGAAAAGATCAGCGAGGCCACGACATTGACGTGACCAAGACCGCCCCGAAACCGACCAACGAGCGCCACACAAAAGTTAAGCAAGCGATCGCTAATTGTGCCCGCGTTCATAATGTTGGCCGCGACAATGAAAAGCGGCACAGCCAGCAGGATAAAGCTTTGATAAAGCCCATCCATGAGGACTTTGCCGACGATCCCGATACCTTGTCCTGACGTAAACAGATAGGCAATGGACGCAATGATGATCGCATAGGTAATCGGTGCCCCAATCCCTGCAAAGAAGAAAAGAGTAACGATGCAAACAAGGAATTCGACACTCATTTCAGGCCATCCCCGTCGAATTCAATTACCGGTTCTTCGGCGCCAAATCGGATCGCGCGATAGACCGTCCTAGTGTAGCGAAGAGAGACGGCGGCCAGGAAAACGATGTAGATCGAATAGATGTCGCGCATTCGGATCCAATCTCCGAACACAGCTGATAGAGTCGCAGTTTTCTTCAGCCTCAGAATATGGAATTTCGACCAGGTCGGTTCAATTGACAAAAGGAGGCACGCGCAAATCGCGACTCCAAATATGATAGTGAACCAACGCCTTACGGCCGGCCGAACAGCCAAGAACAAAATATCAAAGGTGACGTGATCGCGGTCTCTGACCGCAAATGCATTGCCCCAAAACACCAGCCACACCCAAAGCAGCAAGCAAAATTCCAACGTCCAGCCATAGTTTGTTGGTTCAAGGAACGGTAAATACGCGGGCAGCCATTCCAATCGGGCAGTATATCGCACCACGATCTGCAACATGAATGTGAGGAACATCAGCGCCATCATCGCCGCTGAAACAGCTTGTGCGAAATGACGCAAACCTGCCTGAATTTTTTTCATAGGGAGTTCCAGTAACGCGTGACCCAGCGTGATGCAGGCCGCGGACAAATCCTAATGGAAGGACGGCCTAAACCGTCCTTCCGTGCCAAGCACTGTTTGCTTAGTTGCCAAGAGCGTTGATTTTGTCCAACACACCTTCGGGCCAGCTGGCCGCAAGTTCAGACCCTGCATATTCGCCCTGAACATGTTCGCGGAACGCTTTCAGGTCCGGCGCATAGATTTCCAGACCCTTTTCTTCGAGGAATGAAACCAGGCTCTTTTCCTTTTCAAGCTGCTTCTGGCGTCCGCTTTCGGCGGCGGCATCAGCAGAGGCCTGAACGGTTGCCTGCTGCTCTGCGCTCAGCTCATCCCAAAGGGCCTTGGAAAACGCGACATAGTTCAGATCCACCAAATGCGACGTCAGCGCGATTTGGTTGGTCACCTCATAAAACTTGGCGTCAACAACCGTTGGAAGCGGGTTGTCCTGGCCATCAACCGAGCCGGTCTGAAGCGCGGTATAAACTTCAGTAAAGGCCATTGGTGTCGGGTTTGCGCCAAGCGCTTTGCCCAAAAACTGCCATGCGTCGGTGCCCGGCATCCGCAAATTGACGCCTGCCAGATCGGCCGGGGTTGTTACGGTCAGCTCTTCTTTGGTTTGGCGAAGGTTCACGTGACGTTGGCCAAGATACATGACGGCAAGCAGTTTCACGCCAAGCTCGTCTTCGGCTTTCTTTTTGAACTGGTCCATCAGCGGGTCATTGAATACAGCGACCTGATGGGCGGCGTTCTGATGAACGTATCCGGTGGCGAAAATCGAAAACTCGGGAAAGAACTGTGCCAGTGGTATTGCCAAGTTGTTTGCCGCCGATTGCGAAGAATGGCCAAAGGTCGGATCATGCCGCCATTTCGGCGGTGTAGTCAGCCCAGAGGCTGAATGCGTCGTTGCGGGCGTGACGGTATG
>PJEL010001072.1_pt1 | contig 29137 bp, 47 predicted proteins | sample 1853271 | NCBI WGS metagenome assembly PJEL01 (sample SAMN08108733, study PRJNA415343) | Invertebrate metagenome, whole genome shotgun sequencing project. | host: Globobulimina | place: Sweden: Gullmar Fjord | collected 2015-08 | reverse complement strand
ATGATAGATTAACTTAAATATATTTAAATATTTTTGACATTAATAGTGATTTTGCAAAGATATTATTAACCAACTAACACCCCACATCGGCAATAAATAAATAACAAGAGATATGGAAAAGAAAGTAGAATCTATAAGTAATTTCGCTTGTAAAGATTGGCTTTTAAATAAGCATTATGCTAAAAGGATGTGTAGTATATCTTATGCTTTTGGATTGTATATTGATAATATTTTAAATGGAGTTTGTACTTTTGGATTCCCTCCAAACTATAATTATAACGATGGAAAATGTGTATTTAATAACTACCAATGTTTAACATTAGAACTTAATAGGTTAGTTATAAATGAAAATCTACCTAAAAACACATTATCTTTTTTTGTATCACAATGTTTAAAGATGTTACCCAAACCAAGTTGTATTGTGTCTTATGCTGACCAAAACAAAGGGCATAATGGATATATATATCAGGCTACTAATTGGATATATACGGGAGTAAGTACACCTAAACATAAATATATTTTTGAAGATGGTAGCGAGTTTGACATAAGAAGAGGTATTGATAATAAGGGAAAGGTTGTAGATAAAATATTAATGAAACCAACACATAGATATTTATTTTTTAATGGTAGCAAAACACAAGTTAATAAAATGAAAAAAAGTTTAAAAATGCAAGTATTTGAATACCCAAAAGGAGAAAACAAAAGGTATTTAAGTGAATATAAACCACAAGTGCAAACTAAGTTATTCTAACACCCCACATCGGCAATAATACAAATATGTATAAAAAATAAAACAAAAGTATACAGATGTGTATAACATCACGTAAATAAATGAAATGGATAATGGAGATAGATATTAAAGATTGTACAATAGAGGATAACGATATAATATATTATATGTCAACAGCCTTTACTAAATTCTATCTAGGATATAAGCATAACCTAAAAGGCTATTATCCCCCGTTTGTTGATGTAAAGGGCAACAAAGTGAAACGGTTTGAAAGGAAAGGAATGACGGGGAGCTTTGATATATATGTTTGTGATGAATGGAGACTACTAATTAAATATAGGAAATAATGAAAGTAATGACTAAATACGATTTAATTCTAAACCTCTTACAAGAGGATAAGAAGTACAGGGAATCAGATAGGGCTTTGATGGCTCGTATATGGTGGGATGAATGCAAGGCTCAAAACATTGAAACGGTGTTTGATTTTCTACACTCTTTCTCTAAGGGAGATTTAACCAACCCCGAAAGCATACGTAGACCAAGAGCAAAGATAACTAATGAAGATTACCCACACTTAGCAAGTGATGAAGTAAAGAGGGGTAGGGGATTGGATGAGGATAGTGCTAGGATTGATTTAGGATACACCTAACGGACTTTCATAACAAAGTGGTATGATACTATCAAAACACATAAAAGAGGCTTAAATGAAAATAAAATACAACGGCAAAGTAACAGATAAAGGTTTACACATTTACAACCGTGCAAAGTTTGATGAAGATATACAGTTGTTCAATGGCAAAGAGGTAACTGTTACCGTTGAAAAGAAAAAAAGGAATAGGAGCTTAGACCAAAACGCTTACCTGCACGGTGTAGTAATACCTATGTGTAGAGAGGGTCTTGCAGATGTTGGATATAAATATACACTAGATGAAACAAAGTTAGATTTAAAGCGTATGTTTGCAGTAAAAGAAAAGGTAAATATAAATACGGGTGAGATTAGGCAATACATAAAAGACACCTCAGATATGTCAACAGTAGAAATGATGGACTTTATTGCAGAGATACAACAATGGGCAGCAGAGTTTTTAGGTGTTGTTATTCCTAATCCTAATACACAATTAATGATTGAGATATGAACTACAAAGAAAAGTACCTACAACATTTTGATTTAAGAAAAAAAACATTATATTTGCATCAACGTATCACAAAAGACATAATTAGCTAATTTATAAAGCAGGGGTTTCCGTGATACGTTCCCCTGCTTTTTTATTTAAAAACGTATCATTATGAAAGAAATTTGGAAAGATGTTAAAGGTTATGAGGGATTGTATCAGGTGAGTAACTTAGGTAGGGTTAAATCATTAAAGAGGATTGTTAAACGTAATGGACATAATTATCCAATAAAAAAAGAAGTAACATTATCACAGGCAGTTAATAAAAGAACAGGTTATTGTATGGTTAATTTGTATAATAATGGAGTGAAAGTAAAGAGTGTACATAGATTAGTTATTGGTGCATTCCTGAAAAACATCCATAATAAAAAAGATACAAACCATAAAGATGGCATAAAAACAAATAATAAATTATCTAACTTAGAATATGCAACAAGGTCAGAGAATGAAAAACACGCTTATAGGATAGGTTTAAAAAAGAATACTGGTTGTTCTGATGTTAATTATACGGGTAATAATAAACCCGTTATTCAATATACTAAAGATAATGTATTTGTAGCAGAATACGATTCAATTAAAGATGCTGCATTATCAACGGGAGGCTCTGCATCTGCTATATCAATTAATTGTAAGGGAACAACAAAATTATCAGGAGGTTATATATGGGAACTAAAGTAAAGAATTATAAGAAAGTATATTTAGACCATTTTGGTTTGAATGAGGCAGATGATATTGCGTGTGAATACAGTTGGATAGTTAAGAGGGTAATGGTTAGGGCTGTAAATATTCATCACATCGAACACGGTGCAAATAAGAATGATGATATTAATAACCTGATGGCAGTATGCTACAAAGTACATCAGTTAGCACACTCAGAAAAGTTAAACAGATACCATTTAAAAGAAGTACATAAAACCTTTTTAAAAGAAAATCCTTATGATTAATCTAGGTCGGTTTGATTGTAGTACGGGAATAACTAATATTCTTTATGATGATAAACTAAAAGATATATCTGTTAGAACAAGCACAATAAAAGATATGTTACTTGTAGATAAATTACAAAAAGAGAATAGTTATGCAGTTGGATTTATACAAAAAACCGTTTGGGAAGAGTATGTTTGGGGTGGTAAAAGAAATTTTATTGTGTTAATTTGTGAGGCTAATAATGATGCAGTAGGTTATGTTCTAATAACTCCTGCAAGGGGTAGTTATAAATATGCTAAGATTCAACAGATAGCAGTTAGAAATGATGCAAGAAGATTGCATTATGGTACTGCTTTAGTAGATGTGTGTAGACAGTTTTGTGAGCAGTTTGGTAGAATTGGATTTACTTTAAGATGCAGGGTTGATTTAGATAGCAATAACTTTTGGAGGTCTTTAGGGTTTGAACATTATGATACTTGGGTTAAAGGCAGGATAAACCACGTAGGATTTAAAGCAAGTAATGATATTAATTTGTGGAAAATAGAATTAAATAGAACAATATTAAAACTATTCTAATGAGATACGCTAGTAAAATAGATGCCAACCAACCCGAAATAGTAAAGGCACTTAGAAAAGCAGGGGCAACCGTACTAATAACATCACAGCTAAAGAACGCTTTTGATATACTAATAGGGTATCAAAGTAGTATATACATAGTAGAGATTAAAGACGGTAACAAACCACCTAGCCAACGTAAGCTATCACCAGGAGAGCAGAAATGCAAAACAGACTTTGAAAGGGTAGGATGTAATTACAATGTAATAACAAGTATAGAAGAGGCACTAAAACTAATAGGGATATGGAAGTAAGAAAAGCAAAGAAGATATTAAAGCCATTATATGAATCGCTTGTTTGGGATAAGAAAAGAAAAGTATTTAAAGCTGAATCATATTTTGGTGGTCAACCTATATTAGTAATACTTTAAAACTAATACAATGATAACTAAAGACCAACTATCCCAAGCGTGGGAAACGATAAGACAATGGGATAAAGAAAACACTCAGGGTATCCATTGGAAGTATTACAATGAGCTACTGATACAACTAGATACAACTAATGCAGATGTAACTGGCAAGAGCAGAGAGAGGGCAATAGTGTACAAGCGTATAATACTAGCCAATAAGATAAGGCAGAAGTTTGACACCATTAGCGATGAGAAGATAGGGCAGATATTAAACAAGGATAGAACTACAATAATATACTATGCTAGACAATACCAATTATTAAGACTATATAAAGATTTTAGGTTTATTGAAAAAAAGGTTGTAGATTTGCCGTAATGAATGTAAACGACATTATAAATATGAGAGGGGAGTTTCTTAAAATGGCTCTCTATTATGGTGTAGATGAAGATGATGCCAAAGATGTAGTACAGGACTTATATTTAAAACTGTTAGAGTTACAAGAGAAAGAGGGCTCACTAGATAGGATAACTTTCAAAGGAAAGCTAAACAAAGTATATATATTTAATGCTATCCGTAATATGATACTCAATAAAAAAAGATATTCAGATAGAAATGTAAGGATAGAAAAGGATGCAGTAATACCTGAGTTCACTATACAGCAGTCAGAGATTAAAGAGCATTTAAGTATGATGGATATATTTAGTCAGCAGTTATATGATGCTTATATGACTGATAATATTTCAATGAGGGAGTTAAGCAAGAGGACAAATATAAGTGTTACTACTATATTCTATGGAGTTAAAAATATACGTGAAAACTTAAAGGAGATATTCTATGAAAGCTAACGAATTGAGAATTGGGAATTGTTACGGATATAAAGTAAGCGAAATCGGTGAGATATTCAATAAGGATGGTAAAAGAATAAACCAACGAGAAAACGATAAAGGTTATCCTTGTGTGAGTTTGTGGATAAATGGGAAGTCTGTTTATAGGAGGGTTCACAGAATTGTTGCAGAAGTATTTATTCCTAATCCTGATAATAAGCCACAGGTAAATCATTTAGATATGAATAGGTCTAATCCTAATGTTAATAATTTAGAGTGGTGTACGGCTTCTGAAAATGTAATACATTCAGTTAAAAATGGAGGTCGTAAAGGATGGACAAGAGATAATACAGGAATAAACAATCCAAATAAAAAACATCAATGGAAAACAATTTGTGCTATAAGAGAATTATATTTAGGTGGTGATTATAGTCAAAATGATTTATCAATGATATTTGGTATTGAACAAGGTCGAATTAGTAAAATTGTAAATAACGAGATATGGAAATCGAAAAACTAAGACTAGGAAATATAGTTGAACAAGGTTATATATCAACCATCCAATATCAGGACGGGTATATGGGTTGTTATATTCATAAACATTGTTACGATTCATCTTGTGGGGATTGGTATAAATCGAAAGACATAACACCAATAGAGTTAAACGAAGAATGGCTGGTTAAGTTTGGGGCAAAAAAACTAGACTATAAACAATATAATCTTAACGGTTTAATTATCCAAAAGAAGAAAAATGGATATATGACTTGGGTAAATAATAATCTCCCCGTTGAAATCAAACACGTCCACCGATTACAAAACCTTTACTTTGCATTAACAGGAGAAGAGTTATGACAATACACGAAAAGAAGATATGGTTAGAAATGCGTAAGCGTTTTAGAACTGCATTAAACTCAAAGCAGTCTATATTAAAGCAAGATTTAATAATGGCTCACAAATTACACCTATCAGTATATGGAAAGCCTAAGTACAGACCAACAACAAACTGCTGTATAGATTTTGACACTTGGGATTTGATAATAAAGAATTTGAATAAGGACTTTGTAAAGAAAACGGTATAACAACTAAAGCAATGGGGTCAATGACAGTAACTACTAGTACACATAAGCCAACAGTAGAATGGTTAGACGAAAGACTAAATTCTCATTCTGCTAGAATTAATGAATTAAAAGTAAAAGTAAGGTCTTTAACTCTTGCCTGTTTTATTTGTGTAGCAGTTGTAATATTCTTTATCACAACATCCTGCACACCAAAAGAGGACAACACCCCACCACCTTGTTATGAGTGTTATCATAAAGCATATTTAGACAGTACAACATTAGTAGCACAACCTAAATACTTTAAATGCTCTGATGATATAGAGGCTTATGAAAATAAGCACACGGGATGGGAGGGTAACTATTATATGAAAATGGAATGTTTGAAAGACTAAGATATAAACTAAGGGATATTATCACAGTATTCAAGAGCCACTATGTAATAATAAGCATAGGCAGGAAAGACTTACTCAACCTGGTTACAGAGAATGAATGTGATATAAAAATGGACTATATGGGTTTACAACCCTACGCTGCTGTACTTATGTTAAAGTTAGCAGCAGACTTTTGGGATGCAGATGATTTGGCACTAATGAAAGCTACACTAGAGGCAGAAGTTGAACTAACACAAAGGAAATGAAATATAGACCTAGACTAACAGAAGATGAGTATAATATTATTAAAGAGTATAGGGGTATTATTGATAGTGCAGAGGAAATGCAGGTTGACCCTCACGATGTAAAGCACGGATGGTTAAAATCAGAACACGCATCTTTATTTTTTAAAAATCCTACATTCGAGATAGCAGAGTTTGACCCCACGTTAATAGATTGGGATGCTATTCTAAAAGATGTTAAGAGTGTTAAAATAACAAGAGGTGAGAAAAGAACGGATCAAGGACTATTTGATAGGCTTGTTATTACAGATACTCATATAGGGATGAACCCTAACCCTGATGGATATTCTCAATATGGTGGTAAATGGGATGAAGAGGAATTAAACCTAAGACTAAATGAGATTATATCAACTACTATTAATTATGCTAATTCCAATATACTTATCATTGATGATTTGGGAGATTTATTAGATGGGTGGGGTGCACAAACAGTAAGAAAACATCATCCATTACCTCAAAATATGGATAATCAAAAAGCGTTTGATGTAGCATTAAAATTTAAGGTAGACTTAATAACAGGACTATCACAATACTACGATGAAGTAATTGTAAATAATATATGTAATGATAATCATTCCGGAGCATTTGGGTATGTTGTTAACTCTGCATTAAAAACATCTATTGAGTTAATATGTGATAGCATAAAAATAACTAACCATAGAAAATTTATCAATCATTATATAATAGGTGATAATACATTTATTATATCACACGGCAAAGATATGGAGAATCTAAAATTTGGGTTTACTCCTCATCTTGATAAGAAACAAATGGAGAAGATTGATAATTATATTGATAATAACTTTTTACTAAAACCCAATACAAGAATAGAATTTAGTAAGGGTGATAGCCATCAATTACTATTCGATTATTCAAGCTCTGATAGATTTGACTATTTTAATTATATGGCATTATCACCATCAAGTAATTGGATACAGACTAACTATAAAAAAGGGTGTAGTGGGTTTACATTCTTTAATTACAATGGAATTAATGATTACATAATATATAATAAATTCTTTGAATGGATAAGATAAGCAACAAAACTTATATGAGTATGCTTGAAAACTTAATGAGGACTAAATGAAAAATAAATGTACATATCCATATTGCAACTGCAAAACAGAATCGGTAGTAGTTGATAATTTAGCAGACTTAATGTGCCCACACTCCCACTCTAATTATGAACAATCGGTAGTTATTAAAGTTGATTGTAAACATAATAAACCAAATCAGAAAAATGGTAAATGGTATGATGTCCCAACTGTGAGTGAATAATTTTGAGCTAAAGAAATGAAAAAATTTATATCATTTTCGGGTGGGGTAGAAAGTTCTACTATGTGTGTTTTGTTTGGAAACAAAGCTGATGGTATATTTTCAGATACGGGATTTGAACATAAAGAAATTTATGATAGGATAGCCTTAGTTGAGAAATGGGTGCAGGATTTTCACAGAAAGGATTTTAAAATTCACAAGATAAAAGCAAAGGCAAAACTGCACGGTAAAACAATAGACAACTTACAAGATTATATTATAGAGGCAAAGTTTTATCCATCATTTAAAGCAAGGTACTGCACGGGTGAATTTAAAATAAAACCTATTGATAATTTTCTAGAGCAATTTAAAGAGGCAGAGTTAATGATAGGGTTAAATGCTGATGAGATTGATAAAAGAACGGGCAATCACGGTAATAAAAAATTTGTTAATTATAGTTATCCATTAGCAGATAATAATATTACTAGGGCAGGTTGTATTGCAATATTAAAAAAGGTGGGTTTATATCCTAGCTTTCCTGCTTATATGCAAAGGGGTGGGTGTATTGGTTGTTATTACAAAAGTAAAAAAGAATATGAGGCAATGGCATTATTAAACCCTGCTGAATTTAAAATTGTAGAAGAGTTAGAATCTGAAATACAAGATAAAAGGAAAGATTTCTTTTCAATTAAGCAAGGTATAAAGATGAGAGATATTAGAATAGGGGTTGCAAATATGTTATTTAAACCAGAGGAAATATACCCAACTATTAATGATGCTACAAACTGTGGAGTATTCTGTAATAGATAAGAATACCACTATAATAGAAATAAAATAGAGAATTATGAAATTTGAGAAAGGACAAGAGAAAACAGGAGGCAGAGATAAAGGGGTAAAGAATAAAAAGACAATAGCTTGGGAACGACTAGGTGAGTTTATAACTGATGCAGGAGCTAACAGAGTAAAGGCTTATCTTAATTCAATAGAAGATGATGAGGAGTTCTTTAAAGTCTATGAGAGGTTATTAAACTACTTTAAACCTAGACACCAATCAACGCAGTTAGATGCTAATGTAAAAGGTGAGATACAACAGATAATAGGAATGCAAATAATAGATGATACTAAAACCAAACCTACAACCGAAACAGATTGAAGCTGCTAAGTATTGGGTAGACAATATAACAGAAGAGCTTTTATTTGGAGGGGCAAAGGGTGGAACAAAAACCTATACCGGCTGTACTCTTATATTTGGGGATGCAGAAATGTATCCAGGTACCCACTACTTCATAGCAAGGCATAACCTTAATGACTTAATTAAATATACCACTCCATCAATTTATGAAGTGTATAGAGATTGGGAGTTAGACCCTATGGATAGGATGACCTTTAACGGTAAAGAATCTGTATTTACATTACATAATAATTCTAAAGTATTTTTCATTGATTGCAAGTATCTACCATCAGACCCACAATATCATAGATTTGGATCACTACAATTTACTAGGGGATGGATGGAAGAGATAGGGCAAATGCAGACTATGGCTATTATCAACTTGGGTACATCAGTAGGTAGATGGAAAAATGAAGAGTACAAACTAAAACGTAAAACACTCTACACTTGTAACCCTAACAAAGGGTATGCCTTTAACGAGTTCTACCTACCTAAAAAGAATGGCACATTAAAACTACATAGGAAGTTTATAAAATCATTACCCACAGATAACAAGTATTTAACTGAAGATTATTTAGCTGCATTAGATAGGTTGCCTGAGAATGAAAGACAGAGATTAAGGTATGGAAATTGGGAGTATGATTCAGACCCATCAACCTTAATAAACTTTGATGCTATTGATAATATGTATTCAAATGAGTTTGTTCCTGGTGGTAAGAAATACATCATAGCAGATATAGCACGTTATGGAAGTGATAAAGCTATTATGACTGTATGGGATGGACTTATATTAACTGACAGGATAGTACTTGCAATTTCTGCAACAACTGAAATACAGAACGCAATAAGGGCTCTAATGGTAAAATATAAAGTAGGTCTATCTAATGTATTAGTAGATGAAGACGGTGTAGGAGGAGGCGTAAAAGACAGCTTACATTGTAAGGGATTCATAGCACAGAAGAGACCTAAGAACAAAATGTATTACAGTAATAAAACTGAGTGTGGTTATAAGTTAGCAGAGTTAGCAAATGACATACATATAAAATGCGAACTAGCACAATCAGAAATTGAGGCTATTAATCAGGAGTTGACAATGCTTAAAACCTATGATGCTGATAAAGATGGAAAGCTAAGGATACTACCTAAAGAAAAGATAAAAGATTATATAGGACGTTCACCTGATTGGTTAGATTGTTTTATTATGAGGATGTGGTACGAGATACATTCATCAGAGTACGTTATACAATAACCTATCTAAAGTGTTATATTAGTATGAATGGTTTTTACGATATAACAAAGTCCCTTTACGATATTCTAATTACTAAAGGGTTTAATGTAGTTACTCTAGGAGATAACTACAAAGTAGATATAGAGAGGCAGATTCTCTTTCCTTATGCTCACATAGTACCCGAAACAAGTTTAAAGAGGGGTAATGTAACAGACTATACTTTCTCTGTTATAGGTATGGATTTAGTTGACTTCAACAAAGATGAGGTTACTAGCTATTTCACTAATGATAATATGCAGGATGTACTTAACGATGTACACAATAGGCTATCTCAGGTACTAGAGTATTACGAAAGGGGAGCAAGTGGCAATATAAAAGCAGAGGGTGAAAGCACTTTAACAGCCTTTACACATAGATACGAGAACCTACTAACAGGATGGGAACTAGGAATAACATTAACAATACCTACTGATGGCAGTAAATGTTAAATATGCTAAGACCTTTTTAGCTCTCAATCAGATGGGTAAAAATGTAGTAAGGGAGGCAAGGAAAAACCTAGCTGAGAAAACTACAAAGCAAACCCAATCAGGTAGGAGGTTAACTAGCAGGATAGACAACACAGGCAACTTGTCAAGGTCTATAAAGGCAAGTGCAGAGAAAGATAAGTTAATTATACAGATGGTAGAGTATGGTCTGTATATTGATGAGGGCAGGAAAGCAGGAAAGTATGCACCTGTTACAAATATAAAGCAATGGATCAAAACTAAAAAGATAAAGCCAAGAGATAAGAACGGTAGATTTATGGAGAAGAGTGTTACAAATATGAACAACTTAGCTTTCTTACTCAATAGGGCAATCTTTAAGTTTGGAATAAAGCCTACTCACTTCTTTACTGATCCATTAGAGGCAGAGTTTAAAAAGTTAGATAAGAAAATACCACAAGCAATAGAGGAAGATATAAATACATTCTTTAATAGATAACAATGGCATACACAATAAACATACAGCCCACAGCATTAGCATACAGTCGTTCACCTGTAATATATCAAGTCTATGAAGATACAGCAACGGGATACGCTACTAACTTCAGATACTTAGCAGAGGTGTTTGTATGGGAGGGGGCAATAGCATCCCCACCGGCAACGGCTCAGTTTACTTTAAAGCGTTACCCTAATACAACTACATCAGCTTACTTTAATATACAGCAGTTATTGAATGAGTATTTTGTAAGTATGAACCCTACTATCCCTGACCAATTTGCAGACAATATTATATACAATGTAAAGGTAGATTTTGGATATACATATAATGATTCTATTTCAGGTATAGAATTAACACTTCAGGCACAAGCAACCTCTAACACAATACAATTTGTAAACGGATATACTAGCTATCCTAAAGGGGTTAACTATGCTAACTCAACTAATACAGGGCAGAGCTTTCCTACTGCTTATGCTCAGAGGGTAAATGATGATAGTGGAACTATTGAAAGTATTGGATGTGTACCTGAGGCTTTAGACCCATTAACAGGTGGTGAGTTTATGACAGACCAACCACGTAATCTAGTAATACCTAGTTATCAGAGGTGGACTTTATCGCTGTACTATAAAAAGACAACTAGCAAAGTGCAAGATGTAAAGATATGGGATGATAACAGTAATACCTATACATTTGATTTATCAGTTATAGTAACAGCATCAGATAGCTCAGAGAAGTTTGTATTAACTTTAGATGTGGGTAGTGATAAGTTTAACACGTATGCACTAACTCCTACTAGATATTGGTATGTGCAGGGATTCGATGATAAAGGGCTAGAGGTTACACAGAAATACACCTTTGAGTTAGACTGTAAAAGGAAATGGGGATATACACAAATACAATTCTTAAACAAGTATGGAGTTTGGGACTATGTACCTTGTTGGGGTAGGGATGATGATGTAGTAAACGTAAAGCGTAAGAGTTTCCAGAGGGATACTTTAACAATAGCACAATCAAATGCTAGTTATAATGTATATGATGCACCTAAAAGAGATCATAATATTGAGGGTATGCTAACCAGGAAACTAAACACCGGCTATATAGATGAAGAGTGTGCAGAGGTTATTAAACAGCTTTACCTATCTCCAATGGTATTAGACCAAAGTACTCTATTGCCTTATAAAGTAAAAGGAACTAGTGTGCCTATTATGAATTTCAATAACGATCAGTTGTTAAATTGGACTATTGAATTAGAGGAGGCTTTTGACCATATTAATAATGTAGGATGATAAAACTGTATATAGAAAAGGATAGTGTTGAGAAGTTAGCAGACCTTAACAAAGATGAGGCAGTAACCCTTACAACTCAAATAAACGACTTTGAGGCTATCTCTAGTGCTTTAGCACCTCACACCTTACAATTCACTATCCCTTGCTCAGATGTAAACAATAGTATTCTAAAGCAGTATTCTAAAATAGATGTATCTAGTTCTATCGACCCCCACCAATCTATTAATGCACGTTTGGTAATAGGTGAGTTAATGGATATAAAAGGAGGCATAGAGGTAAAAGGTTTTAGTTGGGAGAATGGCAAACCCCAAGATTATAAGATTGTATTCTACGGTCAGGAGTTCAATATAAAGACTTTACTAAGTAAGCAGTTAAATCAGATAGATTGGAGTGATTATGATTATGAGCTAACTCACGCTAATATGAAACTAAGTTGGTTAGGCACTCTAAATGATGGTAAAGTATTACTACCTGTTATGAGCTACGTTAGAGATTATCTATATCAGTCTGCAATATATCAAGGGCAAAACCATCCTGACAACATAGGAAATAATACAGCTTACTATGAAGAGAATGATAGTGAGTTTGAGAATCCTATTTTACCAGGAATAAGATTAGATGAATTAAAGACTGCTGTAAAATTACAGTCAATGGTAGAAACAATCTATGCTGATGTAGGTATTGATGTAACTTGGGGTACTACAATAGAAGATTATCTAAGTAATGTATTTGTTATTCCTAGCAAAGAGGCAGGTAAAGCAAAGAATGAAAGTGTTACTCAGGTTGCTGATGTGTTGGTTGTAAAGTATGATGCTTTAGCTTATCAGTCTTTAGCTATTAATCCAACTTGGACTACTATAAATATGCCTACCATTGTACAGGATAGTGGAGAGCCTACTAGCTTTTGGAGTTCAGATACTACCTTTACTGCTAAAACAAGTGGCATACATAAGTTTGAATTAATATATAGGGATGCAAACCCTTTAAACTGTTTTAAGGGTGGTGATTTTCCTATTAGTCAAGATGTAAGATTCAGAGCATATAAAAACGGCAATACTGTATTTGGTGATGTTAGTAGCTATGTAGCTTGTTCGGTAAAAAGAAATGTATATTTTGAGGGATATTTAGACAATGGAGATACACTAGTATTTCAAGGGCAAACAGATTCAACGGCTGCAATGCAATTTAGATTCTATCAGGTTACAATGCAAAACAGCCCTACATCCTTTTACGGTCAGACAACTGCAATAGGTGATAATATGCCTGAGATGATTGCATACGACTTCTTAAAGGGCTTTATGGCAACCTTTAATCTAATGCAGGTAATAGAGCTTACTGAAATGGGAGGGGAGTTAAACGTGCAATCTGTTAAGCTAATAGATAAAGATGAGTTCTATACAACAGGAACGGTAAGGGATTGGACTACCTACGTTAGTACAGGTAAACGGGTTTATGATAAGCCTCAGATAGACAAAGATTTGATATTAAAATATGCAGAGTATAATGATAAAGTTAACATAGCTTTCTTTAGAGATGCACTTAGAAACTATGCACAATTAAACTACCAATCAGATGCAGACTTTACCGGTAAAGATTTAGACAATACAAGTATCTTTACTGTCTTTCCACCATCCTATTTAAACTACTTAGACGGGTACGGACAACCTCAATCAAGTACAGATTTACTAATACATTCTCAGTTTGATAATGATGGTAAAGCTATTAATTCAGATTTTCTAATATTTATGTATAATGGTGAGGTAGATATTACAAACACTTATTATATACAATCAGGTATAGATAGTAATGGCGATCCTACTTTTGTAGGTCAACCCGAAGATAGTTTACCTTACTGCTCTACTCAGGAGTTCTATCCAAGTAACAAAGGTTATGCTTTAAACTATACAGTAGAAACACCTGCTGATAGTAATATGGAAAAGGTAGCTTTAAACACGGCTGCAAAAGTATTCTTTGAAAACTATTTACAAAACTTATATAGTGCCCAAAGTAAGATATTGACAGTAGATGCTATTATACCATTAAGTGAAATGACATCTTTTAAACTAAATGATACAATAGAAATACAGGGTATAAGATATGTAGTAGATACTATGAAGCGTAATCTACTAACAGGGCTTACTAAGTTAAAGTTATTCAATTACAATGCAGGGCTTACATATACAAAACCCTCATCATACCAAAATAGTGGTGAGGTAGTATTTGATGCAGTACCTAATATAAATACATTAAGTACTTATAACGCTAAGACTAATAGTGCTATCTCAGGGCAATATATTTGGAATGATTACAGAGTAAAGATACAACAAGAGGACTTAGTAACACAAAAGCAAACTAATTTTAAAGCCTTAACAAAAGCACAAGGGGAGGCAGTAGCTACAAGTGGAGCATTTACTATTAGCACATCCATAACTAACACTCTAACAATTTATGATACTGTAAGCTCAAATGTTAAGGTAATATTTAATGGTTTACCAATAGAGGCAGTTACTCATAATGCAGTTAGAGTTACACATAGTGGCGAGTTTGTAAGTTATTCTGCATCCTTTCCAGGTAGAATATATGTATATGAAGCAGGATCATATCAGTTTTCAAGTACTACTAATTTTTCAGTAGCAACTTTACCACAGCAAGTAAAATTCATACTAGCTATCAATGGAACTAATTACTTTTTAAATCCCGTAGTAGCTGCTAATGTTTCAGGTACTTGGGATATTACAATGAATGCAACTGTACCATTATCAGTAGGTGATTACATAGAGTTATATATCTATGGGGATATTTCACAAGCCTATACAATTAATTCAGCAACCACAAAACTAAACAGGATATGACAATAAAGATACCAGAGGTATTAAATGACCTAACACTAAACCAATGGCAGCAGATAGTTGCTATTGATGAGAATGCAGATAAAGAGTTTTATGTATATAGAATTTTAAATATAGTCTATGGGTTAAAAGGTGTAAAGATAGAAGATTTAAAAAGCTATGATATAGACTTAATGACTGATGCAATTAGAGGGGTGTTAGAGCAAGAGGCTAAGTTTGAAAACAGATTTAAGTTAGGTGATACTGAATATGGATTTATACCAAACTTTGATAATATTACATTTGGTGAGTTAGTAGATTTGGATGAGTTTACAGAAAGGGAAGATTATCATAAGCTGATGAGCATATTATTTAGACCTATTAAAAAGAAACAATCAGGGGGTAGGTACAAGATAGAAAAGTATATAGATGTAGGTGATTTGTCAGAGATGCCTTTAGGGGTTGCTCTTGGAGCAGTCGGTTTTTTTTTGACATTAGGAGCTCAATTAGTAAACGATACCCTGAACTCTTTGACGGAGGAGGAGAGGGTAATAGCAGCGAAGCAGGGCATAGCAAAAAATGGGGGTGGTATTCCTCTATCTATATTCTCACAGATGGAAACATATTAAAGATAGATAAGATAACAAAGATGAATGTAAACACGGCTCTAACTTGGTTGGCATATAAAGCAGACTTAGTAAGATTACAAAATATGAAAAAATGATAACAAACGTGATTAAACTTTTACAAACAGATAACTTTTATAATGTATCTCCTGAAGTCGAAATAGCAAAGGGGCAATATGAATATATATCTACTTGGCGAAAGTTTGTTAAACAAGCTAAAAGGATGCTTAAATGAAAAAATATAAAGTAGAAATAGACACTCAGGTAAAAGGGCAAAAGGATGTAGATAAACTTAACGAAAGTTTAGAGCAAACACAAGAGGAGCAAGAGGGTGTTAATGAGGGATTCTCTGAATTAGGTACAGCAGCAGATGGGGCTTTAGGTGGTGCAGCAAGTAAATTTGCAGGGTTAAAGTCTGCAATAGGTTCTAGTATTAAATCTTTAGGGCTTTTAAAAGTAGCAGTAGCAGCAACGGGGCTTGGTTTACTTTTACTTACAATAGCATCTATAAAGGCAGCATTCACATCTACTGAGGCAGGTCAGAATAAGTTTGCTAAGTTAATGGGTGCTATTGGTGTTGTTACCGGCAACCTAATAGACTTACTTGCTGACTTAGGTAATACTATTATATCTGCATTTGAAAACCCACAACAAGCTCTTAAAGACTTTTGGGAGGCATTAAAACAGAATGTAGTTGTAAGAATAAATTCTTTATTTGATATGTTTGGATTGTTAGGTAAAGCAATCAAGCAGGTATTTGAGGGGGATTTTTCCGGAGCAATGGAATCGGCAAAAGAGGCAGGTTCTAAATATATTGATGTTATGACGGGTGTTGAGGACACCATAGGGAAAGCTACAAAGGCAGTAACGGGATTTATAGAGGAGCAGAAAAAAGAGATAGCAATATCAAACGAGTTATCAGATGCACAAGCAGACCTAGATAAGAAAATAAGAACGCAATTAATAAGACGGGCAAAGTTAGAGGGTGAAGTAGCTGATGCAAAACTAAAAGCATTGGATGTAGAAAAGTTTACTTTAGAGGAAAGGATAGCATTACTAGAAGAGGCAGGTAGAAAGAATGAGGAGATATTTGAGGGTGAAGTAGAAATAGCAAAAGAAAGATTAAGACAAGTACAAGAACGCAATAAGTTATCAGGATCAACAAAAGCAGACCTAGACGAAGAGGCACAACTAAATGCAGATTTAATAAGATTAGAAAAAGAAAAGGCAAACGTACAAAAGGAAACATTTGCACAAGCTCAGGGGTTTAGAAATCAGGCAGCAGCAGAGAAAAAAGCGTTATCAGATAAAGAGATAGCAGATGAAAAAGCAAAGAATGATAAGATAGCAAAGGATGCAAAAGAGGCATTAGATAAGCAAATAAAAGATAGGCAGGAGTTTCTAAAGTTAAAACTTGAAGAGGAGGCTATGCTATGGAGTAACCTATTTGCAGCTATGGATGGAGCAGGGCAACAATGGTTATCTACATTCTCAAAGGGTATGATGTCAGCAGCAAAGGAGATAGAAACAACGGGTAAACTATCTACTGAAAGTGTGTTAGCAGTTGCAGCATCATCATTAAAGGCAGGGGCTCAGTTAGTCAGTTTAATAGCTAGTGAAGTAGATACAAGTACAAGAGAGGGATTTGAGAAACAAAAGAAGTTAAGGATTGCCGGTGCTATTATGGATTCCTTTAGTGCAGGTATAGCAGGTATGTTAGCAGGTCTTTCAGTAGGTGGACCCTGGGGTATTGCATTAGGAGCAATCACAGCAGCAGCAAGTTTAGCCTTTGGATTTAAACAAGTAGACAGTATTAAAAAACAACAGTTTGGAGGTGGAGGCTCATCAGGTGGGGGGAGTTCTAGCAATGTTCCTAGAATATCCACAGCAGCACCTAGTTTTTCAAGTGTAGCCCCTGCATCACAAGATGCTCAAAATATTACAGGGGCATTAAATCAAGATAATGAAATACCACCTGCACAAGCATTTGTAGTAAGTGAACAGGTAGAAAGTGGCTCTGCATTGGATAGAAATATAAAAGCAAACGCAGCAGTATAAAAACAAATTAACTATTAAAGTGTTATATTATTATGGATATTTACGAAGTAGTATTAGATGAGGAAAACCCTAATAGTGGAATAAATGCAATTTCATTAGTTAGTTCTCCTGCAATAGATATTGATTTTATCGCATTAGGTAAAGAGAAAAAAGAAGAGCTGATAAAACTAGCAGACCAAGATAGGCAGGTTTTAATGGGTGCTGCTCTAGTGCCTAACAAACCTATATACCGTAAAATGGAGGGTGAGGAGTTCTATATAATGTTCTCTAAAGAAACTATCCGTAGGGCATCAGAGTTATACTTTATTCATAACAACCAACAAAATGCAACCTTAGAACATCAGGGTAATATAGATGGGTTAACAACTATTGAAAGCTGGATAGTGGAAGATGTTGAAATGGATAAGAGTAAGAAATACGGGTTTAATGTTCCTATTGGTACGTGGATGGTATCTATGAAAGTAGATAACAAAGAGGTATGGGAAAAACTTGTTAAGACGGGTGAGGTAAAAGGGTTTTCAATAGAGGGGTTCTTTGTTCCTGAGATGCGAGAAAAACTAAGTAAGGTTAAGATTGACGGATACGAAAGTAAACTAAATGAAGTTAAACGCTTACTACAAATGATATGAGTAACAAGAAAGCAAGAAAAGAGTTTTACGATGCACCAACAGGAAAAAATAAGGGTGTATTAAATTGGAGTAAAAGCACGTACTCAACAGTAGTTAACTTTGATGGTACACAGCCCTATTATACTTATCAGGGTATTGGATCATTAACAGGTGGATCAACACAAAGTTTAGACTAATGGCTGAACTACAAGTAATATTATCAAGTGGGGATATAACCAACTATCAAGAGAGTGCCACAGCAGCAGGTAATGCTTTGCAAACCTTAGATGAAATAAAGGTGTTAGTTCCTATTATTACAACCGTAGCAGATGCAACCTATACTGTACTAGCAACTGATGCTAATAAAGTATTACACGTTACTAGAACAGCTACGGGGGTGTGTACAATAACCTTTCCTACTGCATTAATATCAGATGGTTTTAGATTCGTTATAAAGGATACAGGGGGGGCTCAAACCTTTAATATTACTTTAGCAACTGAGGGAGCAGAAACAATAGACGGCTCTACAACCTTTACAATAAATACTAATTACCAAGCTATCAATGTATATTGTGATGGCACTAATTTATTCATATACTAATGGCATACAATCCAGGTAGCTCAATAGCTTTTAAATCTTATGCTCTTGCTAATATAGGAACAGCATCCACTCATTATTTAGGAGGGTTTTACACCTATGCAGCAGCAGCATCTACTCTAACAATAGGAGGCACGGTTACTCAAACCTTTGGAGCAGCAGACAGGGTAGTAGGTGCTCACGCTTTTATAGTAGCAAGTGAAGCCCCTGAAACAGATTTAGTGTTGACAGTATCGGGTGTTTCTATAACAGATGCAGGGGTAAAGAATGATGCAGATACAGAGGTTGTAGTAGCTGATACGGGTGTAGTTAGTACAGACCAATATATGGAAACTACTAAGAAGTGGTTAGGGCAAGTAACTTATACTTTAACGGGTAGTTCAGGATCGTTTTTATTTAACTATGGCTTTGCTAAATATGAAGATTTTGGAAACAGAGATTTTACAGTAACAGACTTTGAATTAATAGGGCACGGAGGAGCAGGAGAAACGGCTTTAGATATACAACTACTTTTGCATTCATCAGCAGGTTGGACTTATTCAGCAGGGGCTTTTGTAGCAGGTGGAACTGTTATAATTGATTCTAGTACTGATATGGGAACTAATGACAACCTAGCAAATAATGTAGACTTTGCTTATAAACGAGCCTCACTATCTCAGGCGGTAATGGGTAACGCATCAGAGGGTTTGGTGATAGCTGTAACAACAGCAACCAATAGTTCAATATCATACGCAACCGGACACATAGGAGTAACATTTTAATTTTCATTGTGGTTAGTTTTGAGGGGGTGTTTTGGTGAGACATCCCCTTTTTCTATTTACCAATTTACGACAAAATAAAGTCTAATGTGTTATATTATTTTAAGGTAATTACTAATTAAAAACGACAAAAAAATGTCAAAAGAAAAATCAATTTTAGGAAAAATCCGAGCTGTAATTATGGCAGAGGATGAAGTAGTACTAGCCGAAATGTCTTTAGAAGATGGTACGGTTATTTTTGCTGAAGCCTTTGAGGCAGGTGAAGCTGTCTATATGTTAGACGGTGAGGAAAGGGTAGCTCTACCCGTAGGTGAATATTCACTTGCAGATGGCTCTATGTTAGTTGTAACAGCAGAGGGTGTTATAGATTCTATAGGTGCAGCATCAGTAGAAGATGAGTTAACTAAAGAGGACTTAGAAGCAATCGAAAAAATGAAAACAGAAAAAGAAGAGCTAGAGGCTCAAAATGAAAAACTGAAAGCAGAAGTAGAAAAGGCTAAAACTCAGCTTTCCAAACCTGCATCAAAAGGAATTAAGAGTTCCCCATCAGGTAAAGTAAATTTAGCAGTTGTAAAAGATATGCCTAGCAAAGCCGAACTAATGGCAATGAGTGTTAGGGAACGTATTAGTTACAGAATGCAAGATACTCCATTTTACAACAATGTAAAACTTGCAACTACTGAAAGCATAACATCTACTTATGCAGGTGAGTTTGCCGGTCAATACGTGGCAGCCGCAACTCTAGCAGGTGTAACTTTGGGTTCAAATGCTATTACAGTAAAGCCTAATATTAAACTAAAAGAAGTTGTTAAGAAAATATCTACTGCTAGTATTTTAGCTAATGCAAGTTGTGATTTTTCACCAACAGGATCAGTTACTTTAACTGAAAGTATTTTAACACCTAAAGAATTACAAGTAAACTTAGAGCTTTGCAAAACAGATTTTAAATCTGATTGGGATGCTATCAGTATGGGTTACTCTGCATTCGATGTACTACCTCCTAGCTTTCAAGCATTCTTTGTAGAGAATATGGCAGGTATAGTAAATGCAAGTGTTGAAACTTCATTATGGCACGGTGTTGAAGCAACAGCCGGACAGTTTGAGGGTCTAGTTGTGAAGATGACAGCAGATGCAACAGTAGTAGATGAAGCAGGTACAACAGTAACAGCATCTAACGTAGTTACCGAACTTGGTACTATTGTAGATAAGATACCTGCTAATGTTTACAATGAGCCTGATATGACTATCTATGTAGCTCCAAATATTGGAAGAGCATATATTAGAGCATTAGGTGGATTTGGAACAGCAGCTACATCTAACTCAGGTGTTAATGCTCAGGGTACACAATGGCACACAAGAGGTCAAGGGTTAACCTTTGATGGTATACCTATATTCATCACTAATGGACTAAGTGATAATTACGCAGTAGCAGCCCAAGCAAGTAACTTGTGGTATGGTACTGGACTACTTAACGATACTAATGAAGTTAAGATTCTAGATATGGCTGACATAGATGGTAGTAAAAATGTTAGATTCGTTATGAGATTTACAGCAGGAACTCAATATGGTATAGGCAGCGAAATTGTACTTTATACACCTGCTTAATATAAATTTAAGAAAGGATATAAACTATGACTTGTGCATTAACTAAAGGACGTTTAGAACTCTGTAAGGATTCAATAGGAGGCATTAAAAAAGTTTTCTTTCTAAATCCAGGTTCAGCCGTAGTGGTTGAAACAGCAGACGATATTATCACAGACTTAGGTGTTGTAACAGTATTTGAATACGACACCAAAGACACCTCTAACTTTGAGGAAACTATTAACTCTAGCAGAGAAACAGGCACAACTTTTTGGGAGCAAGTAATAAACTTGACTGTTAAAAAACTAGATGCCGTTACTCGTAAAGAATTAAAAATAATGGCTTATGGTAACCCTACTGTATTTGTATTAGACAATAACAACAACTTGTTAATGTTTGGTAAAAATCACGGTATGGAAGTAACAGGGGGAACAGTAACCTCTGGTACAGCTATGGGAGATTTATCAGGCTATACAATGGTATTAACCGGACGTGAGGGCGAACCTGCTACATTCTTAACAGCAGCAGCAGACCCAACAGCAGCCGATTACCCATTTGATTCAATGACTTCAGCAGTAACAGTAACAGCCGGAGCAGACCCACCTGCATAGACAGGACAATTATAAAAACCCCTTGCAAATTGTGAGGGGTTTTTTGTTTATAAAACAAAATACGTTTGAGTTTGTTATATTATATATGATAATACTAAAGCCTCTTGCAACAGCCCAAACTATTACTCCTTATGTTAGGAGTTATGCAGGTACATCATTTACTTTAACTGTATTAGATGAGAGTTTAAACTCAGAAGATTCTAATGTAGTGAGTGGTGTTATTGCTGATGGGGTGTTAACTACACAAGTTACTTATAACTTTATAGAGGGTAGGTTTTATGGTATCAAAACATATTTAGGCAGTCAGTTAATTAACTTTTCTAAAGTGTATTGCACGGCTCAAACCGACCTAGAAAATTATAGTGTAACAGATAGCTATTACACTCAGATTACAAAGACAGAAACAAACTATATAACAAGATGATAGATTTTGTAGCATTATCTAATTATACAAGCCCTGAGATTTCAGAGTTAAAGGGTAAAAATTGGGTTAAGTATGGTGATGATAACGATTATTTTGAATACTTGTTAGATAGATATAGAGGCTCACCTACAAACCACGCTATTATAAACGGTGTAGCAGATTCAATTATAGGTAATGGTTTAATATCTCCAAACGGCGCACAACGCCCACAAGATTATCTAACACTTAAAAGACTTTTCAAAGATGATGATTTAAGGCGATGGGCTTTTGATTTAAAATGCTACGGTTTTTATGTTCAGCAAATCATAATGGATGAGGCACTAGAGAATATAGCCTCAGTTGAGTACACACCCGTAGAAAATTGGAGGAGTGGCATAGCAGATGCAGAGGGTGATATAAACGAAATGTTTTATAGTGATTGTTGGGAGCAACTTAATAAAAAAGAATACAAACCTGAGCCTTTTCCTACCTATAAATCAGGTGTAAGACAAGCACTAAGCATATTAGTTGTTAAACCTTACCGTTCAGGCTCTTTTTACTACCCTACCGTTGACTATCAAGGTGCTTTACAGTATGCACACATAGAGGAAGAGATAGCAAACTTTCATCTTAACAATATAATGAACGGGTTAAGCCCTGCAATGCTTGTTAACTTCAATAATGGTGATCCTGGTGAGTTGAAACGTAAAGAAATGGAACGAGCCATACAAAATAAATGGGGTGGTTCATCAAATGCAGGTAAATTTATACTAGCTTTTAACGATTCTAAAGAAGAGGCTGCTACTATTGAAGCAGTGCAACAACCCGATTTAGATAAACAATATCAATTTCTAAGTGAAGAGGCAACTAAAAAGATAATGGTAGGGCATAGGATAACAAGCCCCTTATTTTTTGGAATTAGAGATAGTGCAGGACTTGGTTCAAATGCAGATGAGATTAAGAACGCTTGGTTACTGTATGAAAGGACTGTTTTAAAGAGTTATAGGACTGTAATGCTTAACAACCTATCATTTATATTAGATGAGGCTAATACACGCTTAGAAATAGGATTTGAAAGCAACACCCCCATAGAGTTTGAAATGTCTAAAGTCGGTGCTGAGTTACTAATAGACAAAGGGGAGTATTTAGACCCCGATGAATGGGAGTTAGTAGATGAGGGTGAAGTAGATTATGAGCTAGAGTTAGCAAGTACAGGAACGGCTAGACCTAATGCTAAAAGTGAGCAAGATGAGAAGATAGATGAAACACAGTACAAAGTAAGATACCAATATGATGGTAGCAATCCAGGAGAAAGGGAGTTTTGTAGTAAAATGATGAGTGCAGGAAAGCTATACAGAAAAGAAGATATAATACAAATGGGTTCACAACCTGTTAATGCAGGATGGGGTGAGGGTGGAGCTAATACCTACTCAATTTGGTTATATAAAGGAGGAGGAAACTGCCACCATAAATGGATTCGCAAAACTTTCCAAAGTAAAGAGGGTAAAGGTGTATCACCTGGCAACCCATTAGCACCAACGGTATCAACTAGCAAAGCAGAGAAAGATGGTTATAGAGTTCGTAACCCTAAAGAGGTGGCAATGATGCCAAAAGATATGCCAAATCAAGGATTTGTAAACAAGTAAGTTATGGCAGAAGTATTATTAATCAATAGAGCTGATATAATGAGGCTCACAGGACTTAACGGTAATGTGGACGAAGAGAAGATACTGCCCCACGTTAAAACTGCACAGGATATACACTTACAGCCCATTATAGGCACTAATTTACTAGCAAAGATAAAAGCACTTATAACAGCAGGTACTTTAGGCGATGCCGGTAATGAATTTTACAATACTTTAACAGTTACATATATCACACCTACTTTAGTTTATTTAGTAATGTGGGATTTCCTACCGTTCTTACAGTATGAAATAAGTAACGGTGGGATTCATCAACACCTATCAGAAAATAGTAACGGGGCAACTGATGAAAACGTAGATAAACTAATAACTAGATTCAAAGATAAATCAGAGTTTTACGGTAACAGATTAACAGAGTATATATGTGATAACTCTAGTGAATTTCCTGAGATAAACACGGCTGTAACTAATGGGGGATTAAATGATACAGGACAACAAACATTTACGGGATGGGTAATATAAAATACAAACCGAAAAAAGAGAACATAAAGAAATTAGAATTATACTTAAAAAAAAGGCTATTATTAACTAAAAAATAAAATTATGGCAACTTATGTAACAAATGACGTGAGGCGATCACGTGAAAGAATTGTAGAGATTTCAGCAGACACTACATTAACAAAGGCTGATAGTGGTAAAACTTATATGCTTGATGCAGTAGGAGAGGCAATTACATTACCTGCCGTAGCAACATCAACAGGGGTACATTACAAATTTATTTGTAGTACAACGGCTGCGACAACTGATTGGACTATTGTAGCAGCAACAGATGTTATTTATGGCTCTGCTCAAGTAGCAGGTGCAGTAGTAGCAGCATCAGCAGAAAACACAATCACTTTGGTGGTTGCTAAGTTTCTCCCTGGTGATTGGGTAACTTTGGATTGTGATGGAACTAATTGGTATGTTGAAGCCTCTGTGGTGACAGCAGCAGGTTGTACTTTCACAGCACCTTAAATTTTTAACTAAAGTAGCTCCTTTCGGGGGGTTACTTTTTAACTTTTAATTATGACAATACCAGCAGGATATGGAAGTATATATTGCTCTACTTGGTGGGGTGATTGGAAAAATATATCTAGGTCAATACCTTTTGATAGTAGACCTGATTGCTTAAAATACATTCCTCCTATCCCTGCTTATATAGTACGAGTGGAGGCAGACGGTGGGGCAGTAGAGAGCCCACAATGTGCAAGTGATATAGTAGAAAATTTAAAAGATAATTGATATGAGCACGATTTGGGATGAGGGTAAATTAGCGATGATTGCAACGGGATATAAGGCATCAACTTTATATTCTGTATTACCTGCTGATGGTAGTGGAGATTTCACAGTAGTAAGAAATTCAGTAGCAACTAGGGTTAACTCAGATTTAAAACTAGATGAGGTTGCAATACACGTACCCCGTTTACAATACGATAGTGGTGTAACGTGTCCTTACATACTAACAGAGCCACAGCGCACCAACCTATTAACCTATCCTGTTAGCTTTGGGAATAGCTATTGGACTAAATCGGGTGCTACAATCGGCTCAGATGCAGGCACAAAAGGATCAGACCAAAATGTTAGCACAACCGTAGATGATAGTTATACAACTTTCGGAGGTGCTAGTGCAACTGGATTTGCGGCAACCTCAGACGGTGGGGGAACTCATATTGCTGGAACGGCAGATGAAATAGTAGTAACAACTTCTAATATAATTCGAGTTTCATTTACATTAGTTCTAAATAGTGGAACAGCCCCCACGGTTGCTTTGACTGATGCTTTAGGAGGCTCAAATCTATGTAATAGCAAAACACAACTTTCAACGGCTGGCGTAAATGATATGTATTTTTATGGTTCGGTCGGTGGAACGGGAACAGTAGAATGGTTTAATTCAAGTACCACAACTGATTTTGTAGTTTCTGTTTTATCAGTTTCAGAGGTTACGGGATATGCAAGTATTCATAGTGATTCGCCTTTGAATGTTAGTGCGTTTAAGTTGGTGGAGAGTAGTGGAGGAACAACGCACTTTATAGAAAGATTTACAACTTTAAGTGGTGCAGTAGATGGTACTATTAGTATTTATGCTAAGGCAGCAGAAAGGTCTTCAATAGTTATGTATGAAACTAAAGACGGGGTTGGCAGAGTGTTTAATTTATCAGACGGAACTTTAGGAGGTATAATGATAGGCACTCCCGTAGCATCTAGCATAACAGCTATGGCTGATGGTTGGTATAAATGTAGTATTACTGCTAATGTACCCGTTAATATACTTGAATTACAATTATACTTAGCTGATGGAACAGATGCCTCAGACAGGACTTATTCGGGTGATGGCACAAGTGGTGCTTATATTGCCTTTTCTCAAATGGAAGAAGGTTCATACCCCACCTCCTTTGCTTACTCAATAGCAGGTGGAGAGGGTGCTACTACTACGAGAGTGGCAGATTTGATTACAGGTGCAGGAGTAGCAGCAACCTACAATTCAGTCGAGGGTGTACTATACAGAGAAAGTGCAGCATTGTTTAATGATGCAGCTACTAATCGTTATTTATCTTTATCAGATGGAACGGTAGTAAATGCAGTACAGTTATATTATAGTTCAACTACTCAGCAGATAGTTGGAAAGGTAATTGTTAATTCAGTTGCAGTAGCTACATTAACACATACTGTAACAGATGAAACAGCCTTTGCAAAATGTGCTTTAAAATGGAAAGTAAACGACTTTGCCTTATGGGTAGATGGTGTTGAAGAGGATACAGATGTAAGTGGAGTTAGTTTTGCAGCAAGTACGCTAACTACTATGCAATTAGATGATGGAGCAGGAAACAATCCAAGTTTATCAAAAGATAGAGAATGGGATGTATTTGACTTTTTAACAGACGCCCAACTTTTAACCCTAACAACTTAGAACTATGGTACACAAATTAAGTTTTATAAGCAAATTAGCTTGGAGCAGACAAAAGAAATGGCTACAAGACGAGGATAAGAATTATCTAAAAGGTGTCTCAGTTATAGAAGTGGGCAATATCCCTATCCCTGCTACATACGATGAAGAGGGAAATGAGTTAACAGAGGCATCAGCACATACAGATTGGGCAGTTGATGTTGACATTGAAACATTGCCTGATGAATTACAGAATTATTTAATTCCTACTAAGAGTAAGTATGCTCATAATATTGCAGGGCGAACAGACATAAATACACAATAAGATGGCTATAACAAATAATGGGGTGGTAAACAGTTTACCCGCAAATCAACTCCCATCAGGGTACACACGACCAACTGTAACAACTTTTACAGATTATGAGTACACTAGAACATTATCTTTAACAGTACTAAAGGCAACGGTTGAAAATGCAACTAGGTCAACTACTATGACTAACATCATAGAGAATGCTACTATCGGACTAGAGAAACAGATAGTAGATATTATTGCTACTGACTTTGTGGCTAGTGAAACTGTTACTACCTATGGAAAGTGGACGGTGTTTAGTAATAACTTTGTAGATGTAACGGGAACGGGAACGGCTTTAACTAATACAGCAGCCTCTTATACTTGTACTGTTATACTTTATGTTAAATCTGTATAATGCACTCTAAACGGCTCAGAATAACCATTGCAGGACTTGTAATAAACTTTATTACTGTTTGGGTGGGTATCTATCAGGGAGCTGATTTAAATGCGTTAGGTGTATGTTTATCATTAATCAATGCTCCACTCTATGTATATGTGATGGGGGATACAATTAGAAAATCAGGATGAGTATTCAAGAAAGTAAATTTTTAAAATGGTTTGGTGGCATCGCTGCAACCCTATTAGTTGGATTGGTAATATGGACTTTTACAATATTATCTAGTTATGATGTAATGGCTAACAAGGTAGAGCATAATACAAGGGATATTACTGAGATTAAGACCAACCACAAAGATGATTTAAAAGAGATAAAACAAGATGTAAAGGATATTAAAGCAATACTAATGCGATGAACTACACCATAAAAAGAAATAAGCACTTTTGTAATTGGACTATTGACCGACTGCAACCTTTCGCCACTAAAAGGGCAGGGGAGTTTATAATCCCTTTAGATAACCATTATTCTAAAGCATTAGTTCATAATTCGGGTTGGAATAAGTTAACGGGCATAGGGCAAATCTTTGGAATACATACCAACTCAGGGAGGCTAGTATGGCAACCTAATTGGAATAAACCAGGTTACTTTACAATAGCCGGTTATGTATATGACAATGGAGGCACTTGGAAAGCTATTGAGATAGCAAACGTAAAGGCAGGTGATTGGATAGACTATAAGGTAGAACATACATCAGGAACTTGGAGATTTACTGTAAATGGTGTTACTGTTTTGATGTCAGGTAAAAAACCTTTCCTCCCTTTAAAGAGATACCCATATTTCGGAGGTAAAGATAAAGCATACTATAAAATGAAATTTTACTTTATATGAACTACCGAGTAAAGCAAGGTAGTTAAATATTTTTTTAAATGAGTTTATCTAGAGAACAGATGTATTTTAGTCAGGATATAGCAAAGCTAATCCTATACGCTAATAGTCTTAATATTAATCTAACCTTTGGTGAGGCATATAGAACAGAGTACCAACAAAAGGAATATGTAAGAACGGGCAAGAGTAAAACAATGAACTCAAACCACCTGAGAAGATTGGCAATAGATTTCAATTTCTTTATTGATGGCAAGTTATTTTGGGAACATAAGCAAATATCTCAACTAGGTGCATATTGGGAAAGCCTATATGTTAAAAACCGATGGGGAGGAAACTTTACAAACTTTAAAGATACACCACATTTTGAAAGACATATTTAAAAACATACCGTATTTATTTATTCTTTTACTGATAGGTTATATTATATTTCTAAGGGAATGCACCCCACCCACCATAGTAGACCATTATACAACAGATACTATAAGATATACCGATACTGCCTATGTACCCCAATTAGATACTATTTTAATAAAGGACACTCTATACTTAGATTCTATAATAAGAGAGGTAATAGAAAGGGAACGCATTGATACTGTTTATCTACTCAGGGAACACTTTACCCTTAATTTCTATGCAGACACCATTTTAAACGATTCTAAC
>PJEL010001071.1_pt1 | contig 29200 bp, 24 predicted proteins | sample 1853271 | NCBI WGS metagenome assembly PJEL01 (sample SAMN08108733, study PRJNA415343) | Invertebrate metagenome, whole genome shotgun sequencing project. | host: Globobulimina | place: Sweden: Gullmar Fjord | collected 2015-08 | reverse complement strand
AAGTTGCCAATATCCGTAGTGAGCAAAACGCAGTGTTACAAGAGTGGCAACAAATTAATGCGCAGCTTTCGATGCTAAACCAAGCTCTTAATCACGACTATACGAAGGTTTTAAGAGAGCAAATAGCGCAAACTAGAAATGAAATAGATGAAATAAATAATCAACTTAATAGTTTTAGTCAGGGATTTGTTGCCGCTAAAAATGTACCTGCTGTTTTAAAAGACTTATTAATCGATAGCAGTGATGTGAGTGTGAGTAGCTTTAATGTAAAGCCAGCACGAGCAATTGATGTAGAAAAGTTAGGTGAGCATGACACGCAAACACTATTTTTTGAACATCAAATGGTAGTGACTCTACAGGGCAGTTACTTTAATTTGCAAAAATACCTATCAGCGCTGAAAAGTAGCCAAAATAAATTACTTATTCAAGAGTTTAGTTATCAGGTGCAAACGTACCCGCAAGCTGAGCTTACTTTACAAATAGCAACGGTGAGCGCGAATGAAAAATTTATTGCGTTATAGTTTTTGTAGTTTAGTGATTATTTGTGCAATTACACCCAGTGCATTTGCGCAATTACGCGATCCTACTCAACCCACTAAATTTGTAGCTAGCCCCAATAGCAATGCGCCAAGTAGCGAGCTTAAATTACAAACTATTATTAAAAGCAATGCTACATTTAAGGCTATTATTTCTGGAAAAACTTACCAAGTTAATGATGTTGTTGATAATTTTCGGGTGCTAAGCATTAGCTCAAAGCAAGTTGTGTTAGCGAATAATGACAAGCAAATAAAATTAGAGCTATATGATTATAAAATTAAAAAATAACTTACCTGGCCCGTGGCTTGCTCTTTTATTAATTCCTACGCTTTTAACAGCGTGCCATAGCTTTAAACCAGGTAAAGAAATTAAACCTCATATAGAGCAAGAACTAGCGTAAGCTCCCGCTAAAACAAAAGAGATTGCACCGTTACAAGTGCCTAGTGAGTTGACTCAAAGTCTGCTCTCTTCAATTAATAATGAGCAAACCATAAGCGATGAACTCGCTATTAAACGCTTTGATGTTGCTGCAAACGATGTAGAGATAGGTGCTTTTTTTGCAGGGTTAACGGATGGAACTCCTTTTAGTGTTGCTGTGCATTCTAAGGTCAGTGGCACTATTAGCTTAAACTTAAAAAGTGTGACCTTTAACGAAGTTATTGCTGTCATTAAGCGTATGTACCCGCTTGATATCATTAATGAAGGGCGAATTGTTCAAGTACTTCCTGCACAAATGCGTACAGAAACTATACCCGTCAATTATTTAATGATGCAGCGCCATGGTCAATCTACCGTGAGTGTTGTTGCCGGTGGTGTGAGCCAGTTTGGGCAAGAAGGTAATAATTTAGGGAGTTCAAATTCTAATAGTAGTAATCAGCAAAATAATGAATTTGGCAGCAGTAATCAAAATTTAGAGTTAAATGGCTCGCGTATTCAAACTATTAACCAAAACGACTTTTGGAACGAGCTTGAAGTTGCTCTTAAATCGTTTATTGGTGCAAGCGATAGGCGCTACGTTATTGTAAGCCCACAAGCAAGCTTGGTTACGGTTAATGCACTACCGAGTGAAATAAGGCAGTTAAAAGAATTTTTAAAACAAAGCCAAGAAAACCTGCAGCGACAAGTTATTTTAGAAGCAAAAATTATTGAAGTAACGCTAAAAGATGAATACCAGCAAGGTGTTAATTGGGAGGTATATCTAGTGGTTTAGAAGGCGGTATTTCGTTTGCTACAACTGCTGGCTCAACAATAAGTAATAGTATTTCTGCTGCAATTGGCGGGGCATCATCATTAACGATTCAAAAAGGTGATTTTAACGGGGTAATTAACTTGCTTGAAACGCAAGGTGATGTGCAAATGCTTTCTAACCCGCGGGTGACCGCCACAAATAATCAAAAAGCCGTCATTAAGGTTGGCCAAGACGAGTACTTTGTTACCAATGTATCGAGTACTACCGTTACCGGCACATCGACTACAACGTCTCCAGAAATTGACTTAACACCGTTTTTTTCAGGGATTGCATTAGATGTAACTCCGCAAATTGATAAATATGGGTCGGTTATTTTACATGTTCATCCTTCGGTTACAGAGACCGAGGAGCAACTAAAAGTAATAACCTTAGACGATCAGCGCTTCGAGTTGCCGCTAGCGCAAAGTAACATAAGAGAGTCAGATACGGTGATCCGCGCACAAAGCGGAGAAATAGTTGTTATTGGTGGGTTAATGCAAACCTCAACAGAAGACGAGGAATCAAAAACACCAGTACTTGGTGATATCCCTATGTTTGGCAATTTGTTTAAAAGTATTCGTAAACGCCAAGAGAAAAAAGAACTTATTATTTTAATAAAGCCGACAGTTGTTATGCCCGACACCTGGAAAAAACAACAAGGCGAAAGCCGTCAGCTTTTAAAAACATGGTATGAAAACTAATCATGTATTTAAACTTTTTTAATTTAAGTGAAATGCCTTTCACGTTGACCCCTAACACCGAATTTTTTTGTGCGCTAGAACCGCATCATGAAGCCATGCAAGTGTTAACAACGGCCATTGATATGGGAGAGGGGTTTATAAAAGTAACCGGAGAAGTAGGAACCGGTAAAACATTACTTTGTAGAAAATTATTAAACCAACTAGAGCCCGATTACATAGTGGCTTATTTACCTAATTCTTATTTAAGCCCAGAAGAGTTACGTTGGGCTATTGCCGTTGAGCTTGGTATGGATGTAGATAAAGCGCTTGATCAGCAGGCGTTAACTCAACTTATTAATCACTACTTGCTAGACCTGCAAGAGGATAACGAACGAGTAGTGTTATTAATTGATGAAGCGCAGTGCTTAAGCTGGGAAACACTAGAAGCACTGCGTTTATTTACAAACTTAGAGACCGAAAGTGAAAAACTAATTCAAGTTGTACTATTTGGACAACCAGAGCTTGATGAAAAACTCGCAAATAATAAAGTAAGGCAGCTGCGCCAGCGTATTAGTTTTTCTTATAAATTAAGATCAATGACAGCTGCTGAAGTTATTTACTATATTAACCATCGCCTGCAAGTGGCTGGGTTTAATCAGCCTCCATTGTTTAGTAATAATATGGGATTAAAGATAGCGCGAGCCAGCCGTGGTATACCCCGTTTGGTAAATATTTTATGCCATAAAGTATTATTGCAGGCGTATGGAGAGGGGTTAAATCAAATTACTACTCGACATATTCAGCTTGCTATAAAAGATACTGAAGACTGTGCTAAATACCGCACCGGCCAATACTGGAGCTACAGCGCTGTAGCGATTAGTGTATTTGCTATTGCCGCCATTTGGATATGGAGGCAATGGTTATGAGCGTGATTAATAATATGCTCAAAAACATTGAGCAACGAGAAACAAAGCAGTTAAATATTGAAAACGGTATTACAGTTAAGCCCGTTTATGACATTCGTAACATTGCTTTTAAAGTTATTGTTGTTGTGATTATGTTGTTAGTTATCTATGCCGCATATGTATTTTTGCCCGCTAGCACTGAAACACACTCACCAGTTGTTAAACAAACAAAAAATATTAGTACAAAACCAGATGCGTTAGTTGAGAAGCAGTCTTTAGAAAAACCAATAGCTTATCCAGCAATTAATTATGAGCAGTTAAGCAGTATCCCTACTGAAAATCAGGGCAAGGTTAAAACTAAGCAAGTACCTGTTGAGCAATTAACTGTAGAAAGCGAGGTTAAAGCTCAACCTGTAATTGCTAAAGACCTTGCTAAAAAAGCTGAGAATGACGCTTCAGTTAAAGCCCCTGATGTTAAAAATACACAAAACGTTAGTAACGATATTATAAAGCCGACTAAAAAAGCTCAGCAAAAAAATGTAATGGTGAAGAGCGAAGTGGTAGTTAAATCAGATCAAGTTAAACAGGCTGAGCTATTAACAGGGGCTAAGCAGGCAATACAGTTTGGTTTGTATGATGAAGCAATAAGTGATTTAAATTTAATTTTAATTCAGTCTCCTTTGCATATAGAAGCAAGAAACTTATTAGCAGGTACTTACTTTAAGCAACAAGATATAAATTCGGCTCAACTCGTATTACAAGAAGGTATTGCCTTAAATGCGAATGTACTTGAGTGGCGCATAATGCTAAGCAAAATATTAATTATGCAAGGCGAGTACGATGTTGTATTGCAATTGTTAAGTGCTGAATTTGAAAGCCAAGCGAACCTTGATTTTTGGGTGCTCCAAGGCACTGCAGCACAAAGTGCTAGCCAACATAAACAAGCATTAAATAGCTTTAAGCACCTTACACAATTGCAACCAAGCCAAGCTAAATGGTGGCTTGCACTTGCTACCTCTAAAGATGCATTAGGAGAGTACCTAGATGCAAAGCAACTTTATAAAGTGGCATTAGACTTAGGCGGATTAAATACAGCCATGACCCAGCATGCATTACAGCGTTTAGTTGCGCTCAAGGAGGCAGTATGAGACCGAGTTTAAAAATGCGTTTAGGGGATTTACTTGTTCACGAACAAATGATTACCGAGGCGCAACTAAGCCAAGCACTTAATGTGCAAGCGTCATCGGGTCGTAAATTGGGTGCCACTCTTATTTCTCTGGGGTTTATCCGTGAGCCGCAACTACTTAGATTTTTAGCTCAGCAACTACAAGTCCCGTTTTTAGATATCTCTCAGCGTAAACTTTCACCCGATGTATCAAAGCTTTTATCTGAAGTGTACGCGCGACGTTACCGGGCTTTAGTTATTGAAGATAATGGTGACTCAGTTTTAATGGGGATGAGTGACCCTGCTGATTTAAGAGGGCTTGACCAACTTGCGCCCATGCTTGCCCCTAAACGAATTGATTTAGCGGTAGTGCAAGAAAGCCAAATATTAGCAGCCTTTGACAACGTATATCGCCGTACCGAAGAAATAACAAACTTTGCAGAGCAGCTTCATGAAGAATATGAAGACGTAGAAGAGTTTGATTTAAACTCTTTAGGTGATGAAACATCTGACGCAACAGTTGTTAAGTTACTGCAATCTATTTTTGAAGATGCTATTCAAGTTCGCGCCTCAGATATACACATAGAACCCGATGAAGGCTTACTTAGAATACGTCAACGTGTAGATGGCGTTCTGCAAGAGCATACCCTTAATCAAGTAAAAATAGCCTCTGCATTAGTGCTACGTTTAAAATTAATGTCGGGTTTGGATATTTCTGAGAAACGCTTACCGCAAGACGGACGCTTTAATATTAAAGTACGTAACCATAGTGTTGATGTTCGTTTATCAACAATGCCTGTGCAGCATGGCGAATCAGTTGTAATGCGATTGCTTGACCAATCGGCTGGATTGCTATCGTTAGATGAAACAGGCATGCCTGTACATATACTAAAGCGAGTGCGCAGTATTATTAAACGCCCCCATGGGATGGTACTTGTTACTGGGCCAACAGGCTCAGGTAAAACAACCACACTTTATGGGGCCTTGAGCGAGCTAAATCAGCAAGAAAGTAAAATTATTACTGTTGAAGATCCCGTTGAATATCGTATTGGCCGCATAAACCAGGTGCAAATTAACAATAAAATTGGTTTGAGCTTTGCGAGCATTTTACGAACGGCGTTAAGACAAGATCCCGACATAATAATGGTCGGCGAAATGCGAGATCAAGAAACTGTTGATATAGGTTTAAGAGCCGCGCTTACGGGTCATTTAGTTTTATCAACACTTCATACAAACGATGCGATAACCAGTGCAATGCGCTTGATTGATATGGGAGCCCCCGCTTATTTAGTCGCAAGCTCACTGCGGGCTATTATTGCTCAGCGCTTAGTTAGACGCGTATGTAACGATTGCAAAGTACCTTACCTACCAGATCATCAAGAGTTGAGCTGGCTAAAATACCTAGGCGAAGACATCTCTGACGCACATTTTTCTAAGGGGCAGGGGTGTACCGCCTGTAATCATAGTGGTTATAAAGGGCGTGTAGGTATTTTTGAATTGCTAGAAATGGATGATGCGATGATGGATGCGCTGCGTGCAAATGACACTCAAGAGTTTTCAAAAGCCGCTAAAAATAGTGCAAACTTTTCACCACTTTCAACTATGGCATTAAATTACGCTAAACAAGGCATTACTTCCTTAGATGAGGTATTTAAAGTAGCGGAATACATCCCCGAAATTGTAGGGGATGCTGATGCAACTATATAGCTATAAAGCAAAAGACAGCAAAGGGGCGTTAGTTAAAGGGCAGGTTGAGGCTAACAACCAAGCTGGCGTTGCTGATAGCTTAATGAGGCGCCAGTTTATTCCAATTTCAATCACTCAAATTGAAACCAAAAATAATATTAAAATGTTCGATAATTTATTTATCGAAAAAATAACACTCGATGACATGATCATGTTCTCTAGGCAGATGTATTCTTTGCTTAAAGCGGGAATACCTATTATTCGCGCGATGATGGGCCTGGCAGACACCACACAAAACAAGCAGTTTAAAAATGTACTAATAGAAGTGACTAAACAGCTAGAGCAAGGGCGTGATTTATCAAGTGCTATGGCTATTCACAATGAAGTATTTAGCCGTTTAACAGTGTCGATGGTAATGGTAGGGGAAGGCTCAGGAAGATTAGAAGATGCTTTTTATCAGCTAGCTATTTATTTTGAAAAAGAGCAAGAAACACGCAAACGAATAAAAGCCGCCATGCGATACCCTACGTTTGTTATTTTAGCCTTGGTAGCCGCAATGGTTATTTTAAATATTTTTGTAATACCTACCTTTGCCAGTATGTTCGCAAAATTTGATGCTGAATTACCTCTGATGACACAAATATTAATTGGCACGAGCAATTTCTTTGTTAATTACTGGTGGCTGCTATTAATACTTGGAATTGGCGCTGTATTAGCTGCTCGTCATTATTTAAATACCACCGCAGGTCGTTTTAAGTGGGATCAGCACAAGTTAAAAATTCCTTTTATTGGACACATTTTAAAGCGAACATTACTTGCACGTTATAGCCAAAGCCTAGCTATGGTACTTCGCTCAGGGGTTCCAATGACAACCGGCTTATCACTCACTGCACATGCGGTAGATAACAGCTATATGGAAAAAGCAATTATAACAATGCGCCAAGATATAGAAAAAGGCGATAGTTTGCTTAGGGCATCAAAAAGCTCAACTTTATTTTCTCAGTTAGTACTACAAATGGTAGCCGTAGGTGAAGAAACCGGCCGAGTAGATGAGCTACTGCAAGAGGCCGCTGATTATTATGAACGTGAAGTTGACTATGACCTGCGTAGTTTAACCGCAAAAATAGAACCTATATTAACTGTGTTTGTTGCCATTATGGTGCTCATTTTAGCACTGGGTATATTTATGCCTATGTGGAACATGATGTCGGCAATTAAAGGTAATTAAGCAAGTGATAGCTTCTAGAGTTTACTCAAAAGGTTTTACGTTATTTGAGTTGGTGATAGTTGTTATTTTACTCGCGATTATTATGAGTTTCGCTATACCTCAATATTTAGGTATTAAAAATCAGGCGTATAACTCTAGCGTAGATGCAGTTGCTGGTGGTTTTGCTTCTGCTGTTGGTATGGTTAAAGGGCAATGGGAATTGGAGGGGCGGCCTAGCGGCAAGCTCAATACTACTTTTGTAAATTATGGGGGAGTAATAGTTGGTGTAGATGGAACTAAAGGCACACCAACCAGTGATGAAACTACAAAAACAGATACTCGCGCACTGGCAAGTAATGCACAAAAGTGTCGCCAAGTATTACGTGTAATTTTACAAGATGCACCCAGTAGTACGTTAAGTAATGAAGTATCAATAATAAAAAGTGTAAGTTTTTTAGTTAGGTACAATGCAAAAAATACACAATGCATCTACTATTTAACTAACACCCTTGATACTAAAAATATACCAACCAATGGTGCCGTTGTACCTGATTTGGCTGGTTTTTCATACTTTCCCCAAACAGGTAAAGTAAAAGTATTTAAATTGAGTAATTAAAAGAGGCTTACTTATGAAAACGCAATTATTAAACAACTTACCACTAAATAAACAAGCAGGTTTTACGCTTGTAGAATTGATTATTGTAATCGTTATTTTAGGCATTTTAGCGGTTACCGCTGCACCTCGTTTTTTAAATTTGCAAGGTGATGCTAACGCTTCAACACTTGAGGGCTTACAAGGCTCTATTCGCAGTGGTATGAATATCGTAAATGGCAAGTCTATTATTGCTAGTGATCAGAAAGAAGCTGCAGCTCAGGTTGTTGTTGATACCGGGACCGTTAATACAGTGTATGGTTACCCAAAGGCAACCTCAGATGATTTTGAGGCTTTTCTTGATGTTGATTTTGATGATTCTGGAGCTGACTTAGCAGACTTTAACCTTGTAGTAACGGCTAATGGTACAAATGGTCCGACTACTGGTAGTGTACCAAAAGTAACTATTTACCCTAATAGTTACACTGCAACAGGGACACCAACTACAGATGATGAATGCCGTATTGAGTACACTGAAGCAACGGCATCTACTGGACCAGTGAAAGTAACACCGCCTAAGGTTGAGCTTTTCACGGACGGTTGTTAATTTATATAAATGCGAAACAGCAATAAGCAACGGTTGCGTGGCTTCACACTCATTGAGTTAATTATTACTCTGGTGATATTGGGAATACTGTCGGTAACGGCAGTTCCCAAATTTCTGGGAAGCTCAACAGAAGATGCATATTCATATCGAGATAGTGCTTTAAATGCGCTTAGAACAGTGCAATTACGTGCAATGCAAAATACCGCTTTAAGCAGTTGCCATAAGCTCTATATTACTCCCACCCTTATAGCACCTCCCACACCAGATACATGTACCGGTAGCGCAGATGCTAATAATAGCGAACACTTAGTTGTTCAAATAAATACGCAGCGCAGCGATATCACTTTTAATGCTTTAGATAGTAACGCAAATACCTTTACTGAAATTAGCTTTGATCCGTTAGGTCGTGCTGATCAAAATTGCGCATCACAGTGCAAAATTGATGTTGGCTTAGCTGCAATATGTATAAGCGGCGAAGGGCTTATTTATGCATGCCCTTAAAGCTAAAGGCTTTACATTAATAGAGCTGATTATAGGTATAGTCATGCTTGCTATTACACTTAGCATTATTACAGCGTTAATTGTCCCTCAGGCACAAAAAAGTGCAGAGCCCATTATCGCTTTAAGGGCTTCAGAGCTAGGCCAGTCTCTGATGAACGAAATTCAAAGTAAATCATTTGATGAACACAGCGATAGAAGCCCCCCTTTTAGGCGCTGTGGTGAAATATTAGTGGGTGCACAAGCGTGTACCGCACCTGCTGAGCTAGGGGTAGATAACTCAGAGACCAGAACCAGCTACAACGATGTTGATGATTATATTGCGCTCTCTAATCAGCCGATTACTAATAGTTTAGGTGAGGTGCTAGCACCATATAGCGACTTTAATGTTGTTATTGCTGTTGAGTACGATAGTGATTTTAACGATTCAACCAATAACGATGGCACCACCTTTAAGCGAATTACGATTGAAGTAACCTCATCTCAAGGTGAGGTTTATGGATTTAGTGCATATAAAGGAAATTATTAATGCAAACAGCTAAGTATCAATATGCATTTACGCTTATAGAGCTATTACTTGTTATGGTGATAATAGGTATTTTAGCGGTAAGTGCATTTTCATTCATTGGTGCAGGTGTCAGCATTTATTCACAAGGTATAGAGCGGCAAGAGGCTGTGGCGCAGGCTCGTTTTGTAATTACACGTATAAGTAAGGAGCTACGCCAAACTCACTTAGGCTCTCTTGCGATAATAACACCCGTGGTGCGTGTAGTGCTCAACAGTGTTTAGAGTTTACACCGTTTTTATCGGCTACTCATTACACTAATTATTTACCCACTGTAGCGCCTTTTAATATTAGCGCTGTTGATTTTGAACTTAATAATTTAACGCAGCCGCAAGCGGGAAGTTGGGCAACAATTTACCCATTAAATAGCGGGGACATATACGACGAAAACAATAATAAGCGTTTACAGGTATCTGCATTTTATAGCTCGGCAACGAGTGCAATTGACGAATGGCAATTTGATAAAGCATTTGCACAGGAGTCGCCAAGTAAACGCCTTTACTTACTCAGCACGCCAGTTAGTTTTTGTATTGAAGGGCAGTATTTATATCGCTATAGCGATTACGGCTTTAGTGCTACTCAATTAAATGCCGTAGGCTTACAAGTATCATCAGGCGTAAAACGAGATTTACTCGGGATTTATATTGCAAATAACTTAGCCTCTGAATTGTTTTTTACCCTTGACTCTATTTCACTGCAAAGAAATTCAGTACTTAACATAAATGCACAAATGCAGTTTAACGAAACCGAAGTTATGAATTTTAATCATGAGGTACATATTCCTAATGTCCCTTAAAAAACCACACGGTACGTGCTCGTTAGCAAAGCAAAGAGGTAATTTAATTATTGTTTCTTTAGTTATTATTGTAGTTTTATTGGCTCTAGGCTTAGCGCTTGTAAAAGTGCTTTCGGGGGCGTCGCAGCAAAATACAATTGAATACTATGGCGCGCGGGCATATATGGCAGCACAAAGTGGAATCGAAAGCGGTTTAACGCAGTTATTCCCTGTAGACAGCCCTGCACAAAATTGCGCATCGGTAACATCAAACTTAACCTTTGAAACTAAATATTTAGCTTATTGCACGGTCACTCTTAGCTGTGAAGAATATATAGATTTACCTGATAGCAGCACAACTAACGGGCTTGTGAATATATATTACTTACAAAGCAGCGCAACATGCGCTGCAACAAATTGCCTCGTTGGGAATAGTTGTAGAAAAGATTATTGGCAAACGCAAAGAACGCTAAGCGTAGAGGCTAAAACGTTACCATGATAAAAAATGTCTTAATAATTTTTATTTTTAGCTGTTTATTACTTTGTAATTACGCATACGCTGTCCCCCCTAAAATAGAAGGACGCTATATAGAGCTACAAAACACGTATACGTCGCCTATTTGGACAAAAATAAACTTTCAGCAACAATACATCACGCCTCCAGCTGTATTTATGCTTTCAACAAACCAAGGCGGAAACCCTGCAATAATAAGAATACGTAATATAACCACAACAGGCTTTGAGGCACTACCGCTTGAACCCTCAGGGGAGGATGGGGGGCATATTAGTATGGGCGCGCACTACTTAGCCGTTGAATATGGTGTGCATGTGTTTCCTGATGGAACAGTCATGGAAGTCGGGAGTACTGATCTGCAGCTAGAATTACAATATGGCTCTAAATCAGGTTTCTCCCCTTTGACTCCTAAAGGTTATAAGTCGTTAGTGTTTGCAGAGCCATTTACTCAAAGGCCAAACTTTTTTCATTCTTTGCAAACGCTTAATAGTATTGATAGTAATCCACCTTCTCAGGCATTAATTCCGTTTTTAACCATTGCAGTAGAAAGTGGCTCTTTATCAACCAGTGGTGTAAATGTAGCACTTGAAGCATCAGAAACCGCGCTTGGCATAATAAAAAATGAAACGATTGCTTATATGGCAGTAGAACCTGGAAGTAATCGAACGTTTAGCGACGATAATGGCATTGAGGTATCGTGGGAAACATTTTTTACCGGCTTTGAAGTCGATGGCTGGAGCAACGGCTGTAATTACTTTAGCTTTACTAATGACTTTAGTGTTGCACCTTTAGTGGTTGCCAGTAAAAACTCGCGTTTAGAGGACGACGGTGGTTGGCTACGCAGCTGTAACTTACGAACCGACAGGCTAGGGCTTGTTGTTGATGAAGACCGTGATGGCGATAACGAGCGAAATCACGTAAAAGAAGAAGCGTCTATTCTCGCAATGACCAGTACCTTTGTATTTAATGGTGACATTTTAGATTGCGATACATTATTTCCAGGGGCTATATCCACTTACAATAATGGTGAAGTACAGCTTGTTCAAGGTGTTGAAATAACAGATGGTAATGCTCAGTTTGTAACTACGACCAATTTAATTTCTACAGCACTTACAAACCCTCCTTTGTGTAACGGACAAGGCTGTGTTGCAAGTGGCTATAACTCTTTAGAGGCAAACCAAGCTGCGCAGGTACCAACAGTTACAAACGATGGTAGCTCAACAGGCCCTATCCCTACGTCGCTTGCAGGGGATTATTTTTACGATGAGCTGCAATTGAGCATGCTCGAAACACAATATAAAGTAACCGCCCCTACACGGATTTTTTTAAAAGACACAACATCACTCATTTCCACATCGTTTTTAAATATTGGTAGAACAAATATAGAAGTAGAAACAGGCGCATACTTAGCAATATACGTTGATGGTGCCATAGCTATTGCCGCAGATGCTAATATTTCAGCGTATATTGTTGCCACAGGAGAGGTAAGAATAGCGCAAAACGTTTCATATCAAGGCTCTATTACATCAGCAACACAAGTGATTACCGAAGGCAGTTCAACATTTGACGCAATAACAGTACCCGAAAGCATTCCTGGTTTTTGTGGTATTTATAAACCTGTGACTCTCGATCACTATCGCTTATCTATGAGTGATAATACGGGCTTAACGTGTGAAGCAAAAGAAATGACACTTACTGCCTGTGCAAACGATGCGTGTGATTTATTGTTTGATGAACCGTCTAGTTTGAACTTATCGCCAGATAATAGCGGACAGCAGAGCTGGGTTACGGGAGAAAATATTAATTTTACAGGCTCAACAAGTGTTGAGTTTGCCAAGCGCACAACCGGGAGCGTCACTTTTGGCTATAACACCGCAGACCCTTCAGCACCGCTTCGCTGTTATATTGCAGGTAATAATGTTGGGCTTAGTGGCTGTAAAGTGACGTTTTCAGATGCAGGGTTTATTTTTAATAACGAAACCGATGGCAACACAACAATACCTACTCAGCTGTCAGCTAAACCTTCAAACACTGGTTTTAATGCCAAAGCGCTCTCAATTCAAGCAGTTAAAACAAATACTACTACCGGCGTATGTGAAGCTGCTTTTCCTGCGGGTGGGGATGTAAACTTAGATTTAGCCTATACCTGCAGTGCAGGGGCGAGCTGTACTGACTCTGTTGTATTGAGCAATAACAATAATGACTATAGTGTTGAGCAGGCATACCAAACTTTTACTATAAATTTTGATAATGATTCTAAAGCGCCCATTGTTATAAATTACCCCGATGCAGGTAAGCTCAGTTTAAATGTAAAAACCAATTTAATATTAGATCCCGTAACTAATTTATCGGTTAATTTAACAGGTAGTTCAAATGAGTATGTGGTTAAACCATTTGGACTCGCAATGAGTGTTGAAAACGATGGTTATGCAACAGATGCTAATGGCAGTTTGTTTAGACTAACTGGTGAAGCATTTAACTTAAAAATGAATGCTGTGCAATGGCTCTCAGGGCAAGACACTAATAACGATGGCTTACCAGATAACTACAGCAACATTAATAATAACCCTATTGCTAAACACTTTATCACAGAGCAACCGTCAGTAGCGGCAACATTAAAAGCCCCTTTATCTGGTGTATCAGGTACGCTTGAAGCTATGAGTACTGTTGCCTTTAGTGATACAGGGGACTTAAGCGAATCAGTATCGCAGTATAATTACGATCAAGTGGGTATTGTTGATTTAATAGCCGGATTGCAAGATGCAGATTACTTTGGGGCTGGTGATGTAAAAGGGGCGCTTTATAATGTAGGTCGCTTTGCACCTTCACAGTTTCAAATATTAGGAATACAAGCCGCTGCACAATGTACGCGCTATGGCAGTAACTTAACTTACCTTGAGCAACCTTTTGAGCTTAGCTTTACAGTACAGGCTCAAAACCAAAATAATCAGTTAATGGCAAATTACCGTGATGGGTTTGATAAATCCTTAGTATCCGTCAACGCTGAAAATAACGAGGCCGGTAATTATATACCTGCAACGAGTTTTACCAGCCGACTTGTAAACCTAGGTAATAACAACTGGGGAGATATCAGCGACGGCCAGTGGCAAATGAGCGAACCCAACACCACACTAGAAAGATTAGGGGTAGGACAACCAGATGGGCCATTTGCCATGGTCAGTTTAATGGCAACAGTTACTAATATTGAGGGGGCGATGCTTGTCGATGCTAACGAAAAGCCAAACACACAAGCAGCGTGTACAACTGATTGTGATTCTTTGACGTTAAATACGCTGCCAATACAGTTTAGGTTTGGCCGTTTAGTATTAGGTAACAATGCTGGCTCAGATTTAGAACCATTACTTATTCCCATGCAAGCACAATATTACAATGGCAGTGGGTTTGTTAATAATGCCGATGATAATTGCAGTGTGTTCGAGCATTCCCAAATTACGCAAGTATCACCTTCGAGCCCGCAACTGAGTTATGAATATGGCGCAGGGGGCGCTGGGCAATTAGAGTCGGGCAGTTATCCTGCAAATAATGGTATTTATGCGCAGCCTAATGGTTTAGGGGAGTTTACCTTAGAATATAATACTTACGATTGGCTAAAATGGGATTGGCAAGGGGATGGCACACAACTTAATCCTCACGCTATTTTACAATTTGGTCGCTTTAGAGGAAATGATCGGGTTATTTACTGGCGTGAAACACGCGAATAGTTGTAAACTAAGATAATAATTGAACAAAGCTTGTGTTTTGTGCTGCAAGTACATAGCATAAGGCTTTAATTATAAAAAATAATAACGACCAAATAATTGCCGCTTTTTGGGACTGGAATATATGCGAATTACTCCTTTATCTCTGTTAATTTCAGCTAGTTTGTTAGCTAGTAGTGCATTTGCACAAGACACTGCTACAGTAACTGGAATTGAGTCAGAGATTAGTGTTAAACAGACAGAATACGATAACTCGACAAGAATACTTGAAAAACATCTTAAAGAAGAAAGTCAGTTACAAAATCAATTAGAGCTACTTCGTTCTCGTTCTACAGAGCTAGATAAAGAAAAAAACCAAGCGCTCGATGCGATGAACGAAATGTACCGTCGTTTAATTGATGATCCAACTATAGATATTAGTGCAGCACAATCGCGCTATCAAAAAGCTGTGGTTGATCATAAGCAAAACAAAGATGATATTTCTATGCAGTTGGCGGCAATTGCATCCCACCGTAAAGACATCGAACAAATCCGCGTGGCTAAACACACGCTTTTAAATACGCTAGAGAGCTTAAAAGAGCAGTTAACTACAGCTCGAGTAGAGCGCTTACGCAACGAGTTTACGCGTGAAGGCACACTTGAAGTTAACCACACTATTAACTGTAAGCGCACCGAAACACTTGCGGCATGTGAGCAACGCGGTCAGCAAATGGGCTTACAAAAAGCAACTAAGCGCTTTGTAGATCAAATATTTGCAAACTTAACAGAAGAGCGCATTGTTGAGCCAAAACGCAACTTAGCCGGCGCTCAAGTGCAAATTTTAAGTAGCCATGTAGTAAATAGTGCCTTTAGCGGACAAGGTAATTATAACGTTAATTTAAGCGTTACTATGCGCGGCGAAGTAAACAGTAGCCGTTTATGTAGCTTATTAAGTATTGATAACCGTTATTGCTCTGAATACGGCACGCCGCTTTCAGCAGCTTACCAACCAGCTTATGGCACAACATTTACCGATAGTCAGTTAACATTCAGTAATACCAAGGATAATGCCAGCACAGTTTCGGTTTCTCGTTTAAATGAACAACCAGTGCGCGATTATTCAGTTAAATCTGCGTCGGTAAAAAGAGATTACCCTAGCATTACTAACAAAAAGCAGGATCAAACAGTAGAGCTAACATTACGTTCTAATGTATATGATGACGAAGTGTTTATTGACGGTGTTAGCTTTGGCTCTACACGTTTAATTACGCGTTTACCTCGCGGTGTGCATAACGTTGAAGTACGTAAGTTGGGCTATAAACCGTTTCAGGTACGCGTGGATCTTAATAAAGCACAAACAATCCATGCAAATTTAGTAAAAAAGCCTGAGTCGATTGCTGCACCGACCTACACTCGTGAGCAACCAGAAGTTAAAACTCGTCAGGTTAGTGAAAACGTTAATGTACTCAATACAAACGTAAAAACGCCTATAGTAGTTATTCCTGCGGGCAAATTTAAAATGGGCGACATTAATGGCAATGGTTTAGCCAATGAACGCCCTGTAATTGAAAAAGTAATAGCGAGTTCTTTTGCTATGCAAAGCAAAGAAGTAACCGTAGGAGCCTACGAAAAATTTGTAGCTAATACTGGTTATAAAACGCAAGCAGAGCAAAATAAAGGGTGTGCGTATTATTTAAATGGCGAACCAGTATGGGAAGCTAATTTAAACTGGCGCAACCCAGGTTTTGAGCAAGGCAGTGATTTTCCGGCTGTATGTTTAACTTATAACGATGCTAAAGCATATGCTGAGTGGTTATCAGGTCAAACAGGCCAACAGTTTCGTCTACCAAATGAAGTTGAGTGGGAATATGCAGCACGCGCAGGAACTGAAACAGAATACCCTTGGGGTAACGAAATTGGTAAAAACTTAGCAAACTGTGGTTGGTGTGGTAGTGAATGGTCAAACAGACGCGCAGCACCGGTAGGGTCTTTTTCTCCTAATGCATTTGGATTATACGATACCGTAGGCAATGTATGGGAATGGACTAACAAAGAATCTGGTGAGTCGGATGTAGCGGTAAGAGGCGGAGCGTGGAACTTTGCACCAAGTCTTGCACGTGCATCTACGCGTTTAATTTTAGCGCCTGACTTTAGATCTAACTACATTGGTTTTCGCTTAGTTCGCGAACGATAAAAACTCAATAAGGAAGCTTTGCTTCCTTTTTTCACAAATTTACAAAGGCAGCTGCGCTTTATATTGCTCATCTATTTAAGCATGTTAAAGTGAGGCAGCTAATATAAGAACGTATTTCAAAGGTCATCCAGCCTCATGTTTAAAAAACTCCGTGGTATTTTTTCTAACGATCTATCGATCGACTTGGGTACAGCCAATACCCTCATTTATGTCAAAGAAGAAGGTATTGTTTTAAACGAACCTTCAGTTGTTGCTATTCGCCAAGAGCGAGCTGGTGGACCTAAAAGTGTTGCATCTGTAGGTACAGAAGCAAAACAAATGCTAGGTCGTACGCCGGGTAATATAAAAGCAATCCGCCCAATGAAAGACGGCGTAATTGCCGACTTTTATGTAACAGAAAAAATGTTACAACACTTTATTAAGCAAGTGCACAACAACAACTTTATGCGCCCAAGCCCGCGCGTACTCATTTGTGTGCCTTGTGGTGCTACTCAGGTAGAAAAACGCGCAATACGCGAATCTGCAATGGGAGCTGGCGCTCGTGAAGTTTATCTAATTGAAGAACCTATGGCTGCGGCAATTGGCGCAGGCTTACCTGTATCTGAAGCAACAGGCTCTATGGTTGTTGATATTGGTGGTGGTACAACTGAAGTTGCTATTATTTCACTAAACGGTGTTGTTTACTCATCATCAGTACGTATTGGTGGTGATAAATTTGACGAAGCAATTATTAATTATGTGCGCCGTAACTTTGGTAGCCTAATTGGTGAAGCGACAGCCGAAAATATTAAACATCAAATTGGCTCTGCGTTTAAAACAGATGAACCAATTGAAATTGAAGTACGCGGACGTAATCTTGCTGAAGGTGTTCCACGCTCATTTACGCTTAATTCTCACGAGATACTAGAAGCATTACAAGAGCCATTAATGGGCATTGTAAGTGCGGTAATGGTTGCGCTAGAGCAGTCGCCACCAGAGCTTGCTTCTGATATTTCAGCACATGGCATGGTACTTACTGGCGGTGGCGCATTATTAAAAGATTTAGACCGTTTATTAATGGAAGAAACGGGTATTCCGGTTGTTGTTGCTGACGATCCACTTACTTGCGTAGCACGCGGTGGTGGTAAAGCACTTGAGATGATCGATGTTCATGGTGGTGATGTTTTTAGTTACGACTAATGAAATTAATGTTTGGACGCACAGTCTCTTTGCAACTGCGACTTTTTGTCGCAGTGCTTTTGAGTATCGTACTCATAGCAGGAGACAAATATACACAAGGTGGTACGGTTGTCCGTACTAGTCTTAATACTCTTGTAAGCCCTTTAATTTACGTTGCTAATTTACCCTACGAATTATTTAGCTTAGGTGCTAAAAGCCTGCACACACGCGACCAACTCCTTACCGAAAATGAAGCGCTGAAAAAAAAGCAAATGCTTCAAAGCGAGCAATTGCAGCAGTACCAATTTTTAGCGAGAGAAAATCAAAAGCTACGTGCTTTGTTAGGCTCATCGGCTAAGCAATCTAATCGTAAAATTATTGCTCAAGTACTCTCGGTACATTCAAACCCCTATAGTCATCAGGTTGTTATTAATCGTGGTACTACTGATGGGCTCAGTGAAGGGCAAGCTGTAATTGACGAAATGGGTGTAGTGGGGCAGCTTACTAAGGTGGGGTCAACTACGTCACGCGTTTTACTGATGACCGACACAACACATGCAACACCTGTTCGCATCTTACGAAATGATGTACGTACCGTGGTTGAAGGCATAGGTAAAATTAACGTCGTCAAGCTTTCTCACGTGCCGCACAGTTTAGATGTACGAATTGGTGATGTACTTGTTACATCAGGCTTAGGCGGAACCTTCCCAGAGGGTTACCCTGTAGCGGTAGTCACTGAAATAAACCGTGATGAAGGACGCCCATTTGCGCAAGTATTTGCAGAGCCTATAGCGCAGCTAGACCGTATTCGATTGCTTGTTATTTTATGGCGTAATCAACAGGAGCAAATCAACGATGATTAACCGTTATTCATTGTTAATTGCACTGAGCATCTTTTTTGCTTTAATAATGGCATTAATGCCACTGCCATTTTCATTTGAACAATTTAGACCCGACTGGGTTTTACTTGTGCTTATGTATTGGTCACTGGCTGTACCGCACAGATTAAATATAGGCACAGCTTGGATTGTTGGCTTACTCATAGATTTAGCGTCGGGTTCTCCGCTTGGCGTAAACTCGCTCACATTCTCAGTATGTATATTTGTTACCGCGAGTAACTTTCAAAAAATTCGTAACTTCTCGCTTTGGCAACAAAGCTTACTGATTGGTCTATTTTTAACGCTGTATCATTTAATGCAGTTTTGGCTAAATCACTTTTTGTTAGGGGTTTATTTTAATCCTCAGTATTTATGGCCAGTAGCAACCGGTATGGTGAGTTGGTTTTGGGTATTTTTACTGCTTCGCAAATATCGTAGACACTTTAGGATCAGGTAATGACTTGTGCAGTATATTTGGCATCAGCCTCCCCACGTCGTAAAGAATTATTAAGTCAGTTAGGTATCGAGTTTACACAATTTAGTGTTGATGCCGATGAAAGTCCATTACCAAACGAACAACCTAGAGCCCTTGTTGAACGCTTAGCAAGGTTAAAGGCGCAAAGTGGGGTTGCACTTGGTTATACCGACCGCCCAGTACTAGGCAGTGATACAGTGGTTGTTATCGATAATCAGTCACTTGGTAAACCACGCGATAAAGACGATTTTACAGCCACTTTAAAACGCCTTTCAGGTAGTACACATCAGGTGTTAACTGCCGTTGCATTTGCTAGTGAAACTGACGTCGTTAGCTGCGTAGTAAGTACCGATGTAACCTTTAAAACATTAACCGATCAAGAGATAAATGACTATTGGGAGTCAAAAGAGCCACAAGATAAAGCCGGTGGCTATGGCATCCAAGGGTTAGGTGGTCGCTTTGTAACTCACATTGCGGGTAGCTATTTTGCCGTAGTAGGCTTACCTTTATACGAGACCGAACAATTATTACAAGCATTCTTAAGAAGGTAGCATGAGTACAGAATTACTAATAAATGTCACGCCAAGTGAAAGCCGTGTTGCCCTGATCGAAAATGGTGTACTTCAAGAAATCCAATTAGAGCGAATTGGGAACCTCGGTATTGTAGGCAATATTTACCTAGGAAAAATCAGCCGTGTTTTACCCGGTATGCAAGCTGCATTTGTAGATATAGGCCTAGATAAAGCTGCTTTTTTGCACGCTTCAGATATTGTAAACAGCGCCTCAATTGTTGAAGGTGTTGACGACGAGCCTATTAAAAAAGTACAAGATATTCGCGAGCTTGTCCGCCAAGGGCAATACATTATGGTACAAGTGGTTAAAGACCCATTAGGTACTAAAGGCGCAAGGCTCACCACCGATATCACTATTCCATCTCGCTACTTAGTATTTATGCCAGATGCTACCCATGTAGGCGTAAGCCAGCGTATAGAAACAGAAGAAGAGCGCTCACGCCTTAAAAAAATAGTTGCTGAATATGGCGACGATAATGGCAGCTTTATTGTGCGTACTGCTGCCGAAGGGGCAAGTGAAGAAGAGCTACGTCACGATGCTGGTTTTTTAAGAAAGCTTTGGGAGAGAATTACTTCTCGTAGGCAAAAAACCAGTAAAGCTAGTATTTTGCATGAAGATTTAACGCTCGCTTTTAGAACCCTACGTGATTACGTAGGTGAGGACATGGAGCGTATTAGAGTCGACTCAAAGCTGACTTATGAAGAGCTAAAGTTATTTACAGAAGAGTTTGTACCGCTGCTTTCTCAAGTTTTAGAGTACTACCCGGGCGAGCGACCTATTTTTGATTTGTTTGATGTTGAAACAGAAATTCAAAAAGCACTACACCGTAAGGTAACGCTTAAATCGGGTGGTTATATTATTATTGACCAAACTGAAGCGATGACCACGGTTGATGTAAATACGGGGGCATTTGTAGGCCATCGTAATTTAGAAGAGACTATTTTTAATACCAATGTAGAGGCAACGTCAGCAATTGCGCGCCAGCTTAGACTGCGTAATTTAGGCGGTATTATCATAATCGACTTTATTGATATGGTAAGTGAAGATCATAAGCGCCGTGTATTGCACTCACTTGAGTCAGCGCTTGCAAAAGATCGCACTAAAACAAATATTAATGGCCTTTCTGCGCTTGGCCTTGTTGAAATGACACGTAAACGAACGCGTGAAAGCTTAGAACATGTTTTGTGTGATGTTTGCCCTGCGTGTTCAGGACGCGGCTCGCAAAAAACAGTAGAGACCGTTTGCTACGAAATTTTACGTGAAATAGTGCGTGTAAACCGAGCTTATGCAGCCGACAAGTTTATGGTTTACGCGGCACCAGCAGTGAGCGAGGCATTACTGAATGATGAGTATCATAACCTGGCTGAGCTTGAACTATTTATAGGAAAGCAAGTCAACATTCAAACAGAGAGCTTATACAGCCAAGAGCAGTTTGATGTGGTAATGATGTAATGAAAGCAAAAGCGGTCTGTTTTTTTTGTTTTAGAAAGTTATGGCAAACCTGCGCCATAATTTTAGTATTACTGGCCGTTATTGTTTCAATCTTAAAGTACACTCTTCCTTATGCGAACGATTACAAAGGAAATATAGAAACCTACCTTCACGATAAGTTTGCAATTAGTCTATCAATAGGCGAAATATCTGCAAGCTGGCAGGGCAATGGCCCTGCTCTTGTGCTTGAAGATTTATCGTTTAAAGATAACGAAACCGCCCCTATTTCACTCACCATTGCTAAAACTAGCCTAGAGCTTAATTTGTGGGAAAGCTTAAAATCCTTTCAGCTAAAATCTAATTACTTTGTTATTAATGGTTTTCATACAAGCGTAAAGGTCGAAAATTTATTACAAAGCAATGATGAAGAAGAAGTATCGTTTGAGCAAAAAGAGCTAATAGAAGAGCTATTTTTAGGTGAAACAGGCCACTTTGCAATAGAAAACTCTAGGATTAGTTTTATTTTAGAAGATGGCAAAGAGCGTAAACTACTTTTAAAAAATATTGTATGGCAAAACGAAAATGAGCAGCACTTAGGCAGTGGGAGTTTAGCGTTACCGGGTATCTCCGTTGGAAACTTTGATGCACGCATCGCACTTACTGGCGATACTATTGAGCAAGTAGCAGGCAATATGTATGTACACGCTAATAAGGTCGATGTATCTAATTGGCTAGCGCAATATATTAATACCGAAAAACAGCAGCTGCACAGTGATATTAATTTACAAGCTTGGCTAAAATTAAATAAAGGCTTAGTGAGCGACGTAAAAATGCAGTGGCTACCTAGCTTTGTGCGCTGGCAACGAGAAGAGCAAAGTCAGCAAGTAAGCCTAAGCGAAGGTGGTTTTCATTTATACCCCGAGCAAAATAGTTGGCATTTAAAAAGTACCGGCTTAACGTTTAATAGTAACGATAAAGCATGGCCAAGCCTTGAGTTTGAAGCGCAACTAGGTAAACAAAATAAAGTATGGCTTCAGCAAGTTGATTTAGAGCTATTAAGTAATTTGGCAGGGCTCAGTAATTTTAATGATTTAGAGGCGTTACTTGCGCGCCAACCAAGTGGGCAAATAGATCAAGCTTATTTAAGCTTTAGCAGTGCACAGCATTGGCAGTTATGGTTTGAGGCAAACAATATAGGCTGGCAAGAGTTAAACTCTGTACCAGCAGCACAAGCACTTAGAGTTGATGGATTGCTTACGCAAAGCCGCGGCCGAATAAACCTATTTGGAGAAAATGGTACGCTGGTAACGGGCGAGAGCTTTAGTGGCGATATTAATTATAACCAACTCAATATTGAACTTGATTTAGCTAAACGTACAAACGGCTGGCAAATAAACAGCGATAATATTTGGTTTGATAATAACGAAGTGACACTCGCCGCTGAGTTACAAATTAGCTTAGGCGATGAGCCTCGTTTAGATCTTTACGCTGAAGCATTTGCTTCGGATGCCAAAATTGCAGGGCATTACTTTCCATTAAAAGCGATGAGCCCAGGCTTAGTGAGTTACTTAAATGGTGCGATTAAAGGGGGCGAAGTATCTAAAGCGCAAGTGCTCTTTGCAGGGCCGCTCTCAGGTTTTCCATTTACAGATGGTAGTGGACAGTTCGATGTTTTAGCACAAATAGATAACGCCACTTACCAGTTTGATCCAAACTGGCCTACGGTCACTAACGCCAACATACAATTACATTTTGCTAATGAGCGAATGGACATTTATAGCCAGCAAGGCCAATTAGTTAATTTAGAGCTCGGTAATAGCGTAAAAGTAAGTATTGCCGATTTAATGAATGCCGATGAACTAATAGTACAAATTGATAAAAAAGCGCCGATGGAAAAGTTACATGACTTTTTTGCTGCCACGCCAATAGCAAACCCCCTTGCTAATATTTTTGAAGTTGTGCAAGGAAAAGGCGAAGTCGAGGCCAATATTGAGCTATTAGTTGGTGATAAATTTAAAGGTGGCGCGAGTGTTAGTGGCAAAGTGGCACTTAAAGACTTACCACTTTACATTGCAAACCCAGGCATTGAACTTAAAAAGCTAAATGGCGAACTGACTTTTAAAAACGACAATATTCGTTTAAATAACACCACTGCAACGTGGCTTGGCATGCCGATAAAAATTGATTACAACAGCCAAAGTGAAGCAAAAGATTACACCGCAAATATTAATATTAAAGCGCAACTAGATGCAGATACGTTAATCGCTAAAGCTCAAGGCATATTAAAAGGCTATTTAAGCGGACAAAGTGAGGTAGATATTGGCCTTACATTAAACTTTACCGAACAAGGCTTTAATTACCGCGCTCAAGTAAACTCTGAACTGCTGGGTTTAACAAGTACCTTACCCGCGCCTTATAACAAAACTAGTCAGCAAGTTTGGCCGCTTGATGGGGTAGTGCAAGGTGATGATATTTCCAACCTGATCACTGCCAATGCTAACCAACAGCTATTTTTTAATGCTATTTTAGAAAGTGGGAAGCCACAGTTTAGCAATGTTAACATTGTACTAGGTAAGCAAGATTTAGGGCTTAACCAAAAAGATTTAAGTGTAAATATAAACCTCGAAAAAACTAAATTATCTCCTTGGATAGAATTAATAGATCAAATTATACATGCCGCACAGTCTAAGCCTGATACGCAATCACAAGGCATTATGCCGCCACTTAGCGAAGTCGTTGCAAATATAAACACGCTTGATGCAAGTAATATTATTTTTAACGATTTTGAAATGCGTTTAGCGCCGGCGCAAAGCGACTTATTTTTGAAATTAAATGCAAAGGAGTTGCGTGCAGGAGTACACATTCCTACATCACAACCTAGCCAACCAATTAGAATTAACGCTGATTACTTAAGGCTTAACTTTGCTGAAAAAGTAGAGCAAGCGCTTGAAGTCACAGACGTACTCCCAAAAGAAGATTTAAATTGGCTTACTAAAGTGCCCACAATTGAGTTTGAATGCAGTGATTGTAAAATATCGAGCTACCAGCTTGATAAAGTGAGCGCGTCGCTTGTTGGCGATGGTAAGCGTTTATCAATTTCAGAGCTCGTGGTGGATAAAGGCGATCATATACTTCGTACTAGTGGTCAGTGGCAAAACGGGTTAACACAGCTCAGTGGAGAGCTTAAAAGTGATGATATAGGTGCGCTGTTTGATGAGTTTGATATAACCACAGCCATTAAAGATTCTAAAGCAGATCTTAATTATGATCTTACTTGGCAAGCAGCCCCCTATGATTTTGATGTTAAAAGTCTAAGTGGCGAGGTAGATTGGGATTTAGGTGAAGGGCACTTAACTGAAATTAGTGATGGTGGCGCTCGCGTATTTTCATTGCTTAGCCTTGATTCGTTAGTGCGTAAGCTAAAGCTTGATTTTAGAGATGTATTTTCAAAAGGTTTTTTTTACAATAGCATGCAAGGCACTATGCAATTAGAAGACGGCATTGCTTATACAAAAGATACTAAAATGGATGGTGTACCCGCCGATTTAACTATTAAAGGCTATGCAAATTTAAACACCCTCGATATAGATTATGACCTAGCAGTAGCACCGCAAGTTACCTCAAGTATTCCTGTAATAGTGGCTTGGATGGTAAACCCTGTGACGGGGCTTGCAGCACTGGCTCTTGATAAAGTAATTCATTCAGCCAGGGTGATCTCCGAGATCAATTTTAAGGTGACAGGTAAAATGAACGATCCGGTGGTACAAGAACTTGATAGAAAAAGCCGTGAAGTTACTTTGCCACAAGCGGCTCAAAATCAGCCACAAGCATCAGTCGATTTAAAACTTAAAGATGCAAAAGTAACAGTAACGCAATGAACAACACTGAAATACTCAGCACCCCCACAATAGTAGCCCTGCAAATGTGTTCTGGGCAAAACCCTGATGACAACATAGCAAGCTTAAAGCAAGCACTTAAAACACTTCCAGCAACTAGACCATTACTTGTATGTTTGCCTGAAGCTTTTTTAGTTTTTAGTAAAAGTGGTCACGATACCTTAGCCGTTGCTAAAAAAGCCGAGCATTACAAACAGCAGCTAAGTGCACTTTGTAAAGAGCATAATATTTGGTTGAGCGCAGGCACAATGCCACAGCTTTATAATGAGCATAAATATTTTGCTGCCTCACATTTATTTAATAGCCTAGGTGAGTGCGTTGCAACGTATAATAAAATTCACTTGTTTGATGTAAACGTTGCAGATCAAACGGGTAGTTACCGCGAATCAGATTTTACTCAAGCAGGTAATGAAGTCGTCGTTGTAGACTCCCCCTTTGGTAAAATTGGCTTAACAGTATGTTATGATCTGCGTTTCAGTGGGTTATTTAATGAACTTGCTCGCCAAGGCGCTGAGATTATTTTAGTACCCAGTGCCTTTACAGTTCCTACAGGGCTGGCACACTGGCAGCCGTTATTAACGGCGCGTGCAATAGAAACACAATGTTATGTAATTGCCGCTGCGCAATACGGAACACATCAAAATGGCCGACAAACCTATGGCCACAGCATTATTATTTCACCGTGGGGCGAGCAACTTTCAGTGCTGCCAAGCGGAGTTGGGTTTATAAGCGGTCACGCAGATTTAAACCAGTTAAATAAAATTAGAAGAGATATGCCTGTGCAATCTCATCAACGATTTAGAGAGCATTTATTATGAATTCGGTTGAACAGCATTTATTACACGACAGCCAGCTAAATCGAGAAGAACTCGAAAAAACGCTTGGTTATATTCATCAGCATAAAGTGGATTACGCCGATTTATACTTCCAATCAAGCCATCACGAATCGTGGGTGCTTGAAGACGGTTTAGTTAAAGAAGGCTCATACAATGTTGAACGTGGTGTAGGTGTACGTGCAGTAAGCGGCGAAAAAACAGGTTTTTCTTACTCTGATGCAATAAACCTAGAAGCGTTAAATAAGGCGGCTACTGCGGCTCGTAGCATCGCAGAGGCTGGCGAAGATAAAGCAATAAAAGTATTTAGTGATGTAAAAGCAAAAGAGCAATTTGCGCCGCATCAACCAATTTCAAGCATGAGCGATAACGACAAAGTAAGCTTATTACGTGAGCTTGAAAACTACATACGTGAACTCGCACCTGATGCAGAGCAAGTAATTAGCTCAATGTCGGCAGTGTACGAAGAGGTATTGATTGCTGCAAGCGACGGTACATTCGCCACCGATATTCGTCCTCTTATTCGTTTAAACTGCTCAGTACTGCTTGAAAAAGACGGCCGTCGTGAACGCGGTGGCGCAGGCGGTGGCGCGCGTTTAGATTACGGTTATTTTAAAGAATTAGTTGATGGTAAACCGCGTTGGATGGAATTTGCAGAAGAAGCGGTACGTCAAGCTAAAGTAAACCTTGAAGCTATTGATGCACCAGCAGGTACTATGGAAGTTGTACTTGGCAATGGTTGGCCTGGCGTGCTTTTACACGAAGCAGTAGGGCATGGCCTTGAAGGCGACTTTAACCGTAAAGGCGCATCAGCATTTAGCGGCAAAGTAGGGCAAAAAGTAGCGTCAGAGTTATGTACCGTTGTTGATGATGGCACAATGGCAGACCGCCGAGGTTCACTAAATGTAGATGATGAAGGTACACCGGCTGCGTACAATGTACTTATCGAAAATGGTATTTTAAAAGGCTACATGCAAGATAAGCTAAACGCACGTTTAATGGGTGTAAACCCAACCGGTAACGCACGTCGTGAGTCTTATGCGCATTTACCAATGCCACGTATGACTAACACCTACATGTTGGGTGGAGAGCACAGCCAAGCCGATATTATAAGCTCAGTTAAAAAAGGCGTTTTTGCACCAAACTTTGGTGGCGGACAGGTAGATATTACCTCTGGTAAGTTTGTGTTTAGCGCATCAGAAGCGTATTTAATCGAAAATGGTAAAATTACCCAGCCAATTAAAGGCGCAACGCTAATTGGTAACGGCCCAGAGGTTATGCAGCAAATCTCTATGGTGGGTAACGACCTTGCGCTTGATAAAGGCGTTGGTGTATGTGGTAAAGATGGCCAAAGCGTACCAGTAGGCGTGGGTCAGCCAAGTCTTAAAATTGATCAGCTTACTGTTGGCGGTACAGCTTAAATATAGCCAAGCGCGAAGTGAATTCGCGCTTTTTTGACGAAGGTAAAGTTTAGGCTTTTCCTTCATCCTCTTTATTCTTTTTAGCCTCTTCGTACCATAATGCAAAAAAACACTCTGTTAATTTGTGCTCTATTTCAAGCGCTTTATTTGTTGGGCAAAATAGCGTAAAGCTTGCTTTAAATTCACCTAATTCGGTGGTGCCAAAATGTATAACTGGCTCTGGTCCTGATATTTTTGCATCTAACTTTCGTTCAATCATTGAGTTATAGCGACTGGCTACTTCTTCAAATTCTTCGCAGTATTGTTTTGCTTTTTCAGTGAGAGTGTCGTGAATAGGGTAGGGATTAAAGCTCTCTCTGCGCACAATAGTAAAGTGATGGGTTGCAAAGCGTTTTACAAAGTTTAAGTTTTTAATAGAGCTGGTAATAAGCTTATTGTTTGGAATATAAATAGTCTTTCTTGAAAACTGATATGTATGTATATCAATTTCATGCATAGTGGTTTTTATCCAATCGGTTTCGGCTACTTCACCAAAATAATCACCTACTTGTATCCAATCTCCCACTCTAAATGGGCGCGTTGTTACAAGATAAAAAAAGCCGATAACACACTGAATAAACTCACGTGTTGCGAGCACAATAGCAACTGCAAAGGCTGCAATTGAAAGAGCAAAATTTTGAATTTCAGTCGACCACACAAATAATAGCGATAGCACCATTACAAAGTTAATAAAGTGCTTAATATTGTGTGATATATACCTGATGTCTTTTTCTTTTTTTTCAGCACGGTTTTTTGCTAGCTTATCTACAAGTACTTTTAAAACAAAAGCAACAACAAGCAAAAGCAGCGAAATAAGAAATGGATGAGACAAAATATCTTTAAGCATAAATTCCAAAACACGAGTAAATCTAAACACTAGTATATTGATTTATTAAATCAATTAGCAAACTTAACTTCAATGAGATGAAGTCGGTTGAGATTACAGCTTCACCAATAGGATGAGGATACTAGTTATTAAGTTGCTTGCGACACAAAAGTACAAGCTCAAAAGCTGAAATTAAAATTAAAGTATAACCAAGTGTTTCTATCCCTTCTTCTACAATGTTTTTAACTACACGTACGTAGCTATCACCCATTATAGAGTGCCAAAATGCCCCTTTGCCCATCATACGAGAAAAAGCTAAAAGCGTAACTAAACCAGATAAGCAAATTCCATAACTTGGAGTTTGCGAATAGGCTTGGATAGAGCTAAAAATAGTCCCTCTTTTTGTTATTAAGTAAACGAATATACAAGCCAGTATTGAATAAACGATAGCTTGCCAAGCCCCATCAAAAACATACATATCAAGGTATGTATCAAATTCTCTTACGAACATCATTGCAGTTAGAGTCGCTAGTAATACGCAAGCTATCTTAAGTTGCGAGTTAATACGTGAGGCATAAAAAAACAGAATAGAACTTAGAAGCGTTAAAATATCTTGCATGTGTTCAGTAAGTGTTTCTTCGCTATAAAGTGCATTTTGCTGTAATTCGAAGCCTTCAAGCTGAATTAATGAAGCCACGCCATGTAGTGGCATAGTTAATTTGGCCACCCATTAAGAAAGAAATGTTATGCTAATAAGCATACAAATTTGGGTGAAAAAATGACGAAATTAAAACGCGCAACGTATTCTGCAGCAATAAA
>PJEL010001070.1_pt1 | contig 29213 bp, 20 predicted proteins | sample 1853271 | NCBI WGS metagenome assembly PJEL01 (sample SAMN08108733, study PRJNA415343) | Invertebrate metagenome, whole genome shotgun sequencing project. | host: Globobulimina | place: Sweden: Gullmar Fjord | collected 2015-08 | reverse complement strand
CAAAAGAGAATGACTGGCCAGGCATAAAACCCGCAGAAACACTGCGTTTTTATCTTGATAGTAAGATAAAAACAACTCAACAAGAACTTATTGAACGGGTAAAAGAACAGAAAGCCGCGAGTGTCTTTATTCTTGATCATGATACCGGTGACCGCCCGGGTGACTGGCAGCTGCATCAAGAATTATGCGCAATACTCGATCCGGCTATTCATTGTATTTCTGTGTTATCAGCTTGGGGCGATGCCAGTATTGGGGCAGTTCATGCGGTGAAAGCGATTACTCAAAACAGTAAGCAGCCATTCGCAATTCTGTCATTGCAAGATTTTGTAGTGGGTGGCGGTGATGGTCGTAAGCAGGTAAGTGATCTTTTTTCTGAGCTTAATGTTCCTGTTTTTAAAGGCATTCGTATCACCGAACTGAATCGTGCATTATACGATTTATCGAGCCAAGGTTTGCCTGCGGACAGTGTGCATTATCGAATTGCCATGCCTGAGCTGCAAGGTATTGGTCAAGCGCACGTATTGGCGTTAGCGGCGGCAACCGGCATTGACGCATTAACGGGAGCGCAAGTCTCTAAGACGGAACCTGTTGCGGTTGAAGTGACGCGCTTAACCCGTCGCATCAATAAATGGTTTGTGCTGCAAACAAAGGCGAATAAAGATAAAAAAGTCGCCATCGTTTTTTATAATCATCCTCCTGGCCGTCACAACATCGGTGCAGATAACTTAAATGTTCCTGAGTCGTTGTGGGATATGCTGAGTGCATTAAAAGAGCAAGGTTATGATTTGGGGCCTGCCGATCAATTACCTGAAAATGCAGAAGCTTTATTGGACTTATTACAGCAAAAAGCCGTTAACCTGCCGGAAGATGCAAAAGCCTTACAAGAGATGTCTGGGCTTATTCATAATATGAGTGCAGAAAGCTATCAGTCTTGGTTTGCGACACTACCGCCGCCCGTACAAAAAGAAATGCAGCAAGGTCCGCTTGGCTTTATGCATGAGCGTATTGAGCATTTTTTATTTGGTAGTGGCCATGAATATCTATTAGGGCTTTCTCAGCCTGAACGCCAGCGCATTTTAGTTGAACTGTACGAAATGATGGATTCAACCATGCACGATTTGCATCATGCTTTAGATGGCATTCGCCATGAAGGCCGTGAACGCGCATTGAATTTATTAGAGCAGTTAGAAGAAGAATATGTGGTATTAATCGAGGCGCAAAAAGCCGACATTAATAGCCATAAATCGAGCCAAAAGAATACGGCAAACTGGCAGCAAGCGAGCAAGATTCAACACGCTATTTTAGACATGAACATTGAAGGTGTTCGTGGTTGGGGTGAAGCGCCAGGTAAAACCATGGTCTGGAATAATAAGTTGCTGATTCCGGGCATCCAATTAGGCAATGTGTTTTTAGGACCACAGCCTCCGCGTGGCTGGGAGCTGAATGAAGAATTATTACACGCCAATATGTCATTTCCTCCACCGCATCAATATTTGGCTTTTTATAAATATTTGGCGAAAGACTTTGCAGCCGATGCCCTTATTCATGTGGGTCGTCATTCAACGTATGAATTTTTACCTAAACGGGGAGTGGGTTTAACGGCTATCGATTATCCGTCGATTGTTGTGCAGGACATTCCAAGTATTTATCCATACATCGTTGATGGTGTCGGTGAAGGTATTCAAGCGAAGCGCCGTGGTGTCGCGATTATGGTTGATCACTTAACCCCGCCGTTAGCGATTACTGAATTGTATGATGGTCTATTGCAACTTCGCCAGTTAATTGAAAGTGCAGAAGCGGCCAGCGATGAAAGCACTCAGAAAAAAGCCATTAAAGCTCTGCGCCATAAAATTGATGTTTTGAATTTACGGGATGAACTGATCGCCAGTATGGATGAAGAGCTGGTTGTGCGCGGTGTTGGTTTTAGTGATGTTGATGATGATTTCTTATTGCATGAAGTAGGGCATTATTTAACCCACTTGCAAGAAGAGTTTATGCCGCTTGGTCTGCACGTTTTTGGCCGTGACTGGGCGACTGAATCGATTGATACTATGATGATTTCGATGGCGGAGGGCGATAATCTTTTATCACTCGATGAAAATAAAGATCAATCTGAAATAACAAAAAAAGTTCGCAGCGCATTAACGGCATCTCCTAAAGCGGAGATGACGGCGTTAATTAATGCATTGAATGGCGGTTTTGTTGCGCCGGGCAAAGGCAATGATCCTATTCGTACCCCAGAAGCTTTACCCACAGGTCGTAATTTTTATGCCCTTGATGGCAGTTTATTACCGACTCAGTTAGGGGTGGAAATTGGCCAGCAATTAGCGCAAAAAGCGCGCGAAGAAAATAAGGTTGTATTTAGGACAAACGAAGTCGCCGAAAAAGAAGCGATCATTTTATGGGCTTCTGATGCCGTACGTGATGAAGGTGCCATGATTGCATTCGGTTTGGATATGCTTGGGGTGAAGCCCGTATGGAATAGTCGAGGAATCATCAAGGGCCTTGAATTATTACCCCTTGATGAGAACCGCCAACATCGCCGTGATGTTTTATTCACCAGCTCTGGATTGTTTCGTGATCTGTATGGCTCGCAATTAGAATTATTGGATAAATCTGTTTTACTCGCGTTGGCGGCTTCAAAACAAACCATTAATAAACAGTATCCGGCATTAACGTTAATGTTGCTGCAAGCGCTAAAACCGGTTGCAGACATGATAGATGCTATTGATCTAGCATCAGAAGACATCGTGGAAGAGCAAAAAGCATGGGATGCTGAGAGTCTTGAGCAAAATTTAATTGCCCGTAATTGGGTGCATGAAGCGAAAGCCTTATTAATTGCTCACCCGGATGTTGATCAGAACATATTGGCGCGCAGAGCCAGTTTACGAGTATTTGGTACCGCCCCAGGGGCCTATGGCGCAGGGGTTAATCGCTTAGCCGAACGCTCCGGTGCTTGGGATGATCGTAAGCAGTTAGGACAAGCTTTCATTAAACGCATGGGTCACGCTTATGGTATTGAGTCCGAAGGTACTGATGCTAATGGATTTAACGCTTTAGGGTTCAAGAGTGGCGCAGGCGCACAGGATCTGTTTAAAGCACAACTTAATAGTGTCGGTAATACCTATTTAGGCCGTGCCAGTAATCTTTATGGGTTAATCGATAATAACGATGCCTTTGATTATCTTGGGGGGCTAAATTTAGCCATTGAAACGGTGACGGGTGAGCAGCCCGATAGCTTTGTGATTTCTCATGCGAATAATCAGAATTTGAAAATGGACCCTTTGCAGGTCGCGTTATTAGGCGAGCTACGAGGCCGTTTTTTAAACCGCCAATGGATTGAGCCGTTGATGAAAGAAGGTTACGCCGGTGCTCGTACGATGGGCAGTGAGTTTGTTGAATACCTGTGGGGTTGGCAGGTGACGAGTCCAGAGATTATTCAGTCTTGGGTTTGGGAAGAGGTAAAGTCGGTCTACGTTGATGATTCATTGGACATGGGCTTGGATGAGTTCTTAAAAGAAAGTCATAACGTGCATGTGCAAACGAATATTCTAGCGGTCATGCTGGTGGCGATTGATAAAGAGTTTTGGCAAACCGATGATGCGACCAAGCAGCAATTGGCCGAGGCTTTTGCTAAAAATATTATTGAGAAAGGCATTCCAGGCAGTGGCCATACTCATGCAAACCATCCTGTTTATGATTTTGTGAAGCCGTTGTTGAAGCCTGAGCAGGCACAAAAATTGGAACAAACTCTTGCCGCAAGTCGTATGAATTATCAGCAAGAGAATGACGAGGCTAATGCTGAAAAAAGCCCTGTGCGCATTCAAGAAATCGATCTGCAAACTGACCGTCAGCAAGAAAAAGAAGCGCAGGCAAAAGAAGCGCAAGAGCGTGCAGATCAGTCAGTGAATAAAGGGGAAGTTGATGATTATTTATACGCAGTTCTGTTATTCGCTTTGTTATTAATGTTGGTCGGTTTTATACGCGCTCGTCGCTTATAGCGTTGATTAACCCCTAAAAATTCGCTCTTTAACGAGTAAAAGGTAGTTATTATGTTTTCTTCAATATCGTTAAATTTAATGCACCAGATAACGGGGTTTTTATTAGACCCCGTGGTCTGGGGATTATTATTTTTTATCGCCTTGGCGGTTTATGAAACAGGCTTAGCGATCGGTGAACGTTTTGGCGGCATTCAGCGTTTGGCCGATAGTGCCGGACTTGTTGGATTGCGTCAGGCGGGTAAACGTCGTATTGAACGTGCTGATTTTATTACCCGCATTGCCCCCATGCTCGGCTTGATGGGCACCCTTATTCCATTAGGCCCAGGTCTAGCGGCATTAGGTGAGGGTGAGCTCACCATTTTAACCACGGCGATGACGGTTGCCTTTGATACGACGGTGATTGGTTTGTTGGCGGGTATTATGGGGTTTGTTTTAGGACGCATGCGTCGACGTTGGTATGACGCCGCCATGGAAACGTTTGCAATAAACGAGGCCGAAGCGCATGGATAAATGGCGCAGCAGTTCTTTTGATGCACAAGATGATGAGCCTTTAGGGCCGCTCGCAAATTTAGTCGATATTATGCTGGTTTTTGCTTGTGGATTGATCGCGGCATTGGTTGCGCAAAGTGCCGATCTGAAACAGCATTTTAATGTCGAAAATTCAAAGCCCGTGCAACAGGGAAAAGAATTAATTGAAGTGCCTGAGTCATTAAGAGATTCGGTGCAAGGCGCCGATGGTTATCAGTCTATGGGGCAGGTGTATAAAGACCCTAAAACCGGAAAACTGATTTTGATAAGTCAGTGATTTTCTAATCAATCATTAAATACAATATGTGGAATAAAATGAAAAAAAGTTCTTTAGCTTTGGCGCTTTCGTTCGCCTCAAATTTGGTGTTTTTTGCTGATGTTCAGGCTGCAGGGGTTAATTCCTCGTCTGATATGTCAGAACTGAGCAATGTTACGATCAGGGGGGGGGCCCAATCAGGAAATGCAGTATCTGCGTCAATGGGAACTGTTATTGCAGAACAAATAGAACAACGTCCGATTAGTCGTCCAGGAGAAATTCTAGAAACGGTACCGGGTTTGATCGTAACTCAGCACAGTGGTGAAGGTAAAGCGAACCAATATTTTTTACGAGGCTTTAATTTAGACCATGGCACCGATATGGCGACGTTTATTGATGGTATGCCAATCAATAATCGGACTCATGGACACGGTCAAGGCTATACCGATATTAACTTTATTATTCCAGAGATGATTGAATCTCTCGATTATAGTAAAGGGCCTTATTATGGCCAAGAAGGGGATTTTGCGAATGCCGGTGTGGTGCGCATGCACACTAAAAGCACCATGGAAGATACCCTCATAAAAGTGGGGTTAGGCCAATTTGGTTATCAGCGCTTATTATTGGCGGGTGGTACACGTGATTTGTTCAGCACTGGAGATCGCTTCATTGCGGCGTTTGATACAATTCGCTATGACGGCCCGTGGGATGTTGCTCAAGACCAAGAGAAGTACTCTGCGATGGCTAAGTATACTTTTGGTAATGCGGTTAACGGCGGTAATATCAGCTTTATGGGCTTTGATAATACTTGGACTTCAACCGATCAAATCCCTCAGCGTTATATCGATAATGGTGGCGATCGCTATGACTCTTTAGACGATACTACCGGCGGTGAATCCCATCGTTACAGCATAAACTATGAAGGCTGGCATGATCTTGCGGGCAAATCTCTGCAAAGCAATCTGTATGTTATTGACTACGGTTTGGATTTATTCTCAAATTATACCTATACAACAGATCCTGTTAATGGTGATCAAATGCGCCAATACGATGAGCGAAAAATCATTGGTGGCTCTTTATTATTTGATGTATTGCCTACCAATAATGGCGAATGGCAGCTCGGCTTAGATATTCGTCATGATCATATTGGCGATGTGAGTTTATCCGCGACACAAAAGCGTAAGACGCGCGAGGTACTGATTCGCCATAAAGTTGAAGAAACGGGATTAGGTTTATTTTTACAAAATAACCATCACTGGACTAAGAATTTTAAAACACAAATTGGTGCGCGTTTTGATTATTTGCAAGGGAAGGTTGAAAATCGTTTAACCGGCGAGAAGAGTGATGCAAGTGATAGCATGGTAAGCCCAAAATTCAGCGCGGTTTATAGCACCAGTGAGACGACGCATTTATTTGCAAACTATGGCCAAGGCTACCACAGTAATGATGCACGCGGTTTCAGTGAAGGCAGTCGAGTTTCTTCTGCTGATAAAGCGGATGTCTTTGCCCGTAGTGAAGGTGCAGATTTAGGCATTCAATCTCAGTTAACCGATACATTGCAGTTGGCGGCCTCTGTTTGGTGGTTAACGCTTGAGTCTGAATTGGTTTTTGTGGGGGATAATGGCGAGACAGAAGCATCGGATAAATCAGAGCGAAAAGGCATTGAAGGTAGCCTCTTTTGGCAGCCACAGCCTTGGTTAATTATGGATACGGATGTGGCATTTAGCCAAGCACGTTTAAAACCTAAAGGCCGCTCTGAACAGCACATTCCAGGCGCGATTGAGCGCGTATTCAGCTTGGGTATTACGGTGCATGATCTTGGCCAGTGGGATGCGGGTTTACGTTTACGTCATTTTGGTGACTTTGCCTTGAATGAAGATAATAGTGAGCGTGCCGATGCAGTCACCATGCTCAATGCTCAGTTGGGTTATGACTTCACGACAAGCTTGTCGGGTTCTTTCGAAATTATTAATGTAACCAACGAAGAGGGCAACGATATTACTTATCTTTATGACTCTCGTATGCCTGGAGAGAGTAGCGATGTGGAAGATGTTCACTTGCATCCGACAGAGCCAAGAATGCTAAGAGCGAGCATGGAATATCGTTTTTAATGTGACGTAGGATGGATGACCCAGCAAAGAAAAGCGCCTAAACTATAGGGCTAGGTTATAGGGTTGAATTAAGATGAAAATTAAAGAGAGCTTTTATGTTTAATTTAGATCAACGATTACAGAACGATACGATATTGATCGGTCGCTTGCCGCTTTGCCAAGTCTTATTGATGAACGATAAGCGCTATCCTTGGGTCATTCTGGTGCCCGCTCATAATGATGTTTATGAATACTATCATTTGTCTGAAGAAGACCAAATGCAACTGATGAAAGAGTCATCGATGGTGAGCCAAAAGATGGCTGACCATTTTTCTGCTAAATCAATGAATATTGCTGCGCTGGGTAATCTTGTGCCACAGCTGCATCAACATCATATTTGCCGCTATGTCGATGATCCAGCTTGGCCTGGTCCTGTATGGGGACACAGCGCCGCGATTAAATATTCAGCGGATGAATTAGAAATTCGAGTAAAAGAATTGCAAGGTTTATTGCAACAGCATTTTATTGAAGATCTTGAAGCGGAAGATGATGCCGAAAATGTTGCTTATTGGTAATTGTTGGTAATTGATTTTGAAAGTTATTCGTACTTATATGAACAACCGATTACGTAATTTTAATTACTTAATCGGTTGCGAGGAAACCAAGCAAGCAATTGCTTTGGATCCTTTGGATGGCGACGCGATGGTTGCCTTAGCCAAAGAGCAGGGCTGGCAGATCAAGCTCATTATTAATACCCATGAGCATCATGACCATATTGAAGGTAATCCAGCGGTACAGGCCGCGACAGGCGCAGAGATATGGGCGAGTGAGTTCGCACGAGGTAAAATTCCTAATGTAAGTCGAGGTTTGCTTGCCAATGAAGAATTTGACTTTGGGACTATCAGATTTAGAGTATTACCAACGCCTGGGCATACTCCTGTGCATGTTTGTTTATTAACGTTAAGTGAACAAACCCCCATCCTTTTTTCAGGGGATACGCTATTTAACGCATCAGCAGGCAATTGTTTTAATGGCGGCGATGTGGATGAAATGTACGATACATTTGTACGTGAATTACAGCCATTACCTGATCAGACCTTATTATTTCCGGGTCATGATTATATGAAAACCAACTTAAACTTTGCGGCCAGTTGCGAGCCTCTTAATGATAACGTTGGCTATTGGCAAGGCCAGGTTGAACGCTTATCGGCCGACGAAATGCCTTACATGACTCTTGGGCAAGAGCGCCAATACAACCCTTTCTTGCGTCTAGCAAGTTCTGGCTTATTGCCTCAGCTGCAAGGGGGGAGTGAGCGTGAAACGTTTAAAGCATTAAGAGCCAAGCGTGATGCTTGGTAAATACAATCATTGGGTATGATGATCAATCACGGCTATTTATGTTGAATCGAAGGCTTAAGGTGATTGTATCATCGTCATGTTGAATCAGTCTTATGTTGCCATCTAGCAACTCTTCTATGACGGCGTGACACATCTTCGCAATGATTAATGCATTGCCTTTTGGGGCTTCCCATTGCTGTTCAATCACATGGGGCATGTTGGCGAGACTGGTTAATGAAATGACCGCGAAATCTCCCTCTAAAATGAGAGACGCACAGGTAGCACTGGTTATGCTGTGCTCTTGGTAGATTTCTGATAACGCCAGTAATGAGCGCTCTAGACAGTATGATAATATGTGTTTATGGCTATCGAGCATCAATGAAAAAGGCAGTTTTAGCTGGAGCGCTTGTTCAGCTGGCTTATCTTTATTGAAATTACCGGCTAATACTTTCATTAAACTAACAACATCAAATGTCTCACAATCAAGCTGGTTACATTCTTTTAAGTGATTGGATAATAATTCAACTAATTCAATTTGCTGGGCACGTTCAGATTCTTTTGTTTTATCGTCAGCTGAATTATTAATTAAGCGTTCTTGTAATTGTTGAAAAGCATATTGCAGCGGTTTTAGATTTTCTTGGCTTTTTTGACGACTTTCATATTGCTCAAAATTTTCTAGTTTATGTTGCAACTGCTTAATTTGAGCTTTTGATTGTATTTGCTCGTGGCTTAATTGTTCTGTTCGCTTGGTTACTTTTTGCTCTAGTGCATAATTGAGCTCAGAGGCTTGATGACTGGCATTCACCTGTTCGGTTTTATCCAAAATGCAGAAAACAATCGCGAAAGGCAGGCCGTTATCATCCCACTCCGAAACTTGAATCGTTGTATCAAAGTGCTTCACTTGATCATCGCATGTTAGGCTTAATTCCGTACAAATTCTTTCCATATGGCCATGCAGCAACTGATTGATGCGCTCACGCTGCTCGATACTATTTTCACCACAAATCAGTCCTTTAAACCAATCAACTGGATTTTCAATAGAATTTAACAGTTCTGGGCTTTTGCCTAAATGATGAGCAAAGTGAGCATTGCCATCAAAGCGGTCTGAGCGCTGGCTGTATTCACAAAATCCTAATTCTGCATTATTGATGGCAATTGAGAGCTTATATTGGGTTTGATTCAGTGTGTATTCCGTGAGTTCTCTTTTTGCGATATCTTCCTTTAAGCTATTTCTCATGCTGTTAATGGCTTTTACTACCGCATCAATTTCATCGTATTTATCCGTTGAATTAATATCAAGCGCATTATCCAAGTTATCGAGGCTGAAGCTTTGAGCCCATTTAGACATTAATAATAAGCGACGAGTCACTAGGCGCTGAAATATAAATAGAATGAAAAGAGAGACGGAAAAGGTTTTAAAAAATTGTGATACAAGAATATTCAGGGCTTTATGAAACAGCGTTTTATACAGCCCTTGATAATCGAGTGTGATATTGAGGACGCCAAGGGGGTATTGACGATCCGCGCTCACGAAGAAGAGGTCAAAGGCATATTTTTCTTCGGATTCTTGCTCGAAGTTCCCCATGCTGTGCAATAGGCCTTCTTTGGTTTCAATATAAACATTCAATACTCCAGGGAAATTAATAATGCCCGCGAGCTGAGTATTGATTTGCTGGCTATCAAAGTTCCATAAGCTGTAGCTGATGCTCTCTTGATAACCTGCTTGAATTTGGCTAATGCTTTGATTAAGAGTATTTGTTCCCTGACGGTAGTCGGAATAGATGATGTAGCCAGATGTCACTAAAGTTACAAAAAAGCTAAAAACCAGTACGTAAGCTAGCAGCTTATTGGCTAGCTTGTACTGTGTTTTATCGCGTTTGATGAACTGAGCTTCTACAGTGTTGGGCACTGATAAATCCCTTGAGTCTATTTATCATAGTGCTAAGCATAGCAAATTCGCATTAATACGCCCACTGTCGAGTCAACTTACTCAACAGAAAGCATCGCATGATTTTTTTCAACAAAGTTAGCGCCGATACCTTTCACTTTAACGAGGTCATTAACGTGACTGAAATTGCCATTTTTTAAGCGATACTCAATAATGGCTTGCGCTTTACGTTCACCAATACCTTTGATTTTTACCAGTTGTTCAATGCTTGCGTTATTGATGTTTAGAACAGGCTGCTCATCGGCATAAGAAGGTACCGCGGTGAATACAGCGAATGTCACAAGTAGGCTTGAGAGAAGATTCCGTAGTGTCATTTTTTAAATCCTTTTTTATTTGGTTGAATTTAAAAAATAGCAGAATGGCTGTGAGGTGCTTTAAGGAATAAGTATGGTTTTGCTGTTTTCTCTTTAAAATCATACTTTATAGCGAAGCCTGCCAGCTAAATATTGATACCTTTAGCTGGCAGGTTCATACAGTGACTAAGAGTTATTATTTATCTTCGTCGCTTGTTTTAGTCGCTGCTTTTTTCTTGGCAGGGGCTTTTTTCTTAGCGGGTGCTTTTTTAGCAGGCGCTTTCTTCTTGGGTTCGGTTTCTACCCATTTGCCATCCTCAAAGACCGCGCTCCAACCAGATGCTTTACCATCAATCTCCGACATGACGTACTGTGACTTTGTCTTACGACTGTAACGAATAATCGCTGAGTTACCTTCTTTATCAGAGCGTGGTGCATCTAATAAAAAGTGATATTTAGGATCAAGTTCAGCTTGGTGTGGAATAATTTCGGATACCAAAGGCGCTCGAGTCTCACGATTCTTTGGGAACTGACTCGCGGCCAAGAATAAGCCACTAGCACCATCACGTAAGATGTAAGTATCGTCTACCTTCACGCACTGAAGTTCAGGCATTGGGATAGGATCCATCTTAGGGGGCGCAGCTTCACCACTCTTAAGTAATTTACGGGTATTTTTACACTCATCGGCCATACAGCCAAAGTACTTGCCGAAGCGGCCTGATTTAAGCTGCATTTCACTGCCACACTTGTCACACTCAAGAGTCGGGCCGTCATAGCCTTTGATCTTGAATTGGCCAAGCTCAACTTCGTAGCCTTCACAGTCTGGGTTATTACCGCAGATGTGCAGTTTACGCTGTTCGTCCAGTAAGTAGCTGTCCATGGCGGTATTACAGATTGTGCAACGACGCATGTCGTTTAAACGACGGCTTTCAGCTTCTTCGTCACCATCAAGGCTAATCGCCTCATCACCTGACGTTAGGTTCATGGTGGTGGTACAGCGTTCTTTCGGTGGCAGGCTGTAGCCTGAACAACCTAAGAATACACCCGTAGAACCCGTACGAATTTGCATGTTACGCGAGCAAGTCGGGCATTCGATGTCGGTATTCACCGGATCATTCGGACGCATACCGTCTTCACTATCGGCAATTTCCAGTTTATTTTGGAAGTCGCTATAGAATTCGTTTAAGACATTTTTCCAGTTCAGATCGCCTTCAGCAACATGGTCGAGTTTTTCTTCCATGGTAGCGGTGAAGTTGTAATCCATTAAGTCGTCAAAGTTTTCAACTAAGCGACTGGTCACAATATCGCCCATCTTTTCAGCGTAAAAACGACGATTTTCTAAGCGAACGTAACCACGATCTTGAATCGTAGAAATAATCGCAGCATAGGTCGAAGGACGGCCAATGCCTTGTTTTTCTAATTCTTTTACAAGTGCCGCTTCCGAAAAACGAGGGGACGGTTTAGTAAAGTGTTGTTTTGGCTGCAATTCGTCTAATTTAAGAACATCGCCTACCGCTACGTCGGGTAGAAGAATATCTTCATCACCTTTGCCGCCAGTAGGTAGTGCGCGCAAGTGACCATCAAAACGAATCACGCGGCCTTTGGTTTTTAATTCGAAATCAGCGGCTTTCACCGTAATGGTTGAACTGGTAAATTGCGCATCGTTAATTTGACAGGCCACAAATCGACGCCAGATCAAATCGTAAAGGCGCTGAGCGTCCGGTTCCATCTTCTCTAGGTCTTCGCCTGAGAAATCTACATTAGAGGGGCGGATGGCTTCGTGGGCCTCCTGAGCGCCTTCTTTGCTGCTGTATGAGCGTGGCTCTTCAGGTAAATATTGCTCGCCGTATTCTTTGGCGATAAAAGCACGGGCGTTTTCGACGGCTTCACTGCTCAAATTGGTCGAGTCAGTACGCATGTAGGTAATGAAACCCGCTTCATACAAACGCTGTGCTAGTGTCATTGTTTTCTTAACGCTAAAACTTAAGCGTGTACTGGCCGCTTGCTGTAACGTCGAAGTGATGAACGGCGCAGCGGGCTTTGATTTGGTTGGGCGATCTTCACGATTAGCAACAGTGAAAGCAGCATTCTGCAATATCGCCATCGCTTTATCGCTGTGTTCTTGATTGCTAGGCTTATATTCAGCGCCGTTTTCTTTAACAACCTGACAGCGGAATTGTTCGCCTTGTGTGCTATTAAATTTTGCAAATGCTTCCCAATATTCAACCGGGATAAAAGCACGGATCTCACGCTCACGCTCAACGACAATGCGCACGGCAACCGACTGAACTCGGCCTGCGGATAAACCACGAGCCACTTTAGCCCAAAGTAGCGGCGATACCATAAAACCTACCACTCGGTCTAAGAAGCGACGAGTTTGTTGGGCATTAACGCGGTTGATATCAAGATCAGAGGGTTCTTCAAAAGCGGCTTTAATCGCTTTTTTTGTAATTTCGTTAAAAACAACACGACGATAGCGGCTATCATCACCACCAATAACTTCCCGCAGGTGCCAAGCAATGGCTTCCCCTTCGCGGTCCAAATCCGTCGCGAGATAGACGGTATCGGCGTCTTTCGCCAAACGTTGCAGTTCTTCGACAACTTTCTCTTTGCCTGGAAGAATTTGGTAATTAGCCGCCCAATCATTGTCAGGGTTAATACCCATGCGATTAATCAGCTGTTCTTTTGATTTACGTTTTTTATGGACGATTTTGTCTTCTGGAGACAATTTTCGCGTAATAGCCGCTTGACGGGCACGCTCTTTCGGATCGCTTTTAGTGCCAGAACCTGAGGTCGGCAAATCACGAATATGACCAACACTGGACTTCACAATGAAATCTTTGCCCAAATATTTGTTGATGGTTTTAGCCTTGGCAGGCGACTCCACAATAACCAGCGATTTGCCCATATTGATCTAAAAAACCTTAATTAAAGAAATAAATAACCGATGCGAGTCAGTATAAAACGACAATTTATATGCACTCAGAGCTCTCGGGTCAAGCTTTAGTGAAATGAATTTTCATTCGGTAGTAATAATGCGACTCTGAAAATCATTGCTAAACTCATTATATAGAAGCAGGTTTTAGCATTTATATCAGCTAAGCTGGAATTTAAAAATAATCAATGACGTAGGAAGATTTAATGTTATCTATTGGGTTGGTGATTGCGATAGCAGTTCCGATTTTACTATTACTTTCAGTAATGGTGTTTATCAGTAAACGCCACCAGAAAGCGGCTATGCAGCGTGGTCAGGCGCGTAAAGTAAAAGACTTTGCTTTGGAATTAGCGGAAGCGCTAGAGTTTTTGCTGAAAGTCGATAATCAAAGCGAAATTCAGAATTTGATACTTGAGCGTGTCCGTCAATTGAATGATCAATACTTGTCGGCATTGCCTAAAAAAGAACGCGAAGGCAAAGCGATTCTTGATTTAGAGGGGTTAGAAAATAAAGTTAAGGCCGGAGGCAAAAAGAAGAAAGTCTTAAAAAGTGATCGTGAAATTCGGTATGCCAAGAAGCAATTTTTTAAAATCTTGAAATCTTTTGGCCCGCTGATCAAAAATAAAACAGCTTCTGAAGCGACTATTTTAGAATTCAAACGCTATCTTCGTATTTCTATTCTAGAAATGGAAGTTGATTCATTCACTGCTCAGGGTGATGTAGCAGCGCACAGGGGAGATGTAACAACGGCGAGTGGTTATTATAAAGCGGCCAGAAGAATTTTGATCGACTTTAAAATGCAATACCCTGAAAAGAATAATCGGATACGTGACCTAGCGAAGAAAACATCGGCCTTATTCAATAGCGAAGAAGAGGAGGGCGGTAGCTTAGCCAAGGAGTTATCTAAAGAAGAAGTTGCCGATGTTGATGAAAATGGTTTCTCAAAGGACCCTAGTGTGGATAATAAGCAGAAATTTTAATAGCGTATTTAAACTGTGTTGAGACCGTGTGAATATTGATTCGTTAGCATTCTCTTTAAAAAATCCTTCTTTAAGTATTTCTTCTTTAAGTGCTCCTAGCATCGAGGCAATGCCTATATTGCCTCGATTAGCCCATCTTAGACCGCTAAAAGCTGTTGATATACTGCATCTTGAAAAGATCCATCCTATTGTCTCGGGCAATAAATGGTACAAGCTTAAATACAATTTAATCGAAGCTAAAAAGCAGGGATTTGATTCGTTATTATCTTGCGGTGGGCCACACTCAAATCATTTGCACGCACTTGCTTGTGCTGGGCAGGTCTTCGGTTTAAAAACCAAGGCATTTGTGCGTGGTTATGAGCATCTTCCGTTAACACCGACGCTGCTAGACTGCCAGCGAATGGGGATGGTATTGATGTTCGTTGATAAGCAAACGTATAAGCAGCGTTATGATGATCAATGGTGTCAACAGCAAGCAGATGCACATAGCAGCTATTGGATTGCCGAAGGCGGTGATAATGCGCTAGGGCATCAAGGCTGTGCTGAGCTGTCTGAATATTGCCAAGGTTATGATGAGGTCTGGTTAAGTATTGGTTCAGGTTGTACTTTTTTAGGTTTGGCGGCTGGTATTCGAGCATCATTGCCTCAGGTATCTGAGTCAATAGAGCCACTTATGCAAGGCATCTTGGCGATTAAAGGTGGGGCTCAGCTGGCTGAGAACTTATTATTAGAGGCGGGTATGCCGCATAAGATTGATACCGAAAGTCATTTGGGTGGCTTCGGCAAGTGCCCGGCAGCATTGCTAGCGTTAATTAAAGAATATGACCAAGCAGGTTTAGCGCTAGATCCTGTGTATACCGCTAAGCTCATTATGGCTTTCGAGCATCATTGGCAAACAGGTTTATTGGATGATGAAAAACGCTACTTAATTATTCATAGTGGTGGGCTGCAGGGGCGCAGAGGTATTGCTGCACTCTCGGAAAGCTCGCCATGAGGCCATGTATTGGCTGTGATAAAAAATTGTTCACTTTGTTGCCATTGATTGCGCGGCTCATCAAAGTGCAGCAGAATGAGCATAAAGGGGCTAATCAGTACGAAGGGCTCCTCTTTTTCTCTAAAATAGTCCTCTGCGTATCGAAGCAGCTGAAGGCTGCTCATCATATTCTCTTCTTTTTCGGTGCCTGAAATGACCATGGGTGATAGCCACTGGTGTTTATTAGCGATGATCCATTTAGATCGGTTTGCGCAGATCGTTTTATCAATTACCGCGAGCTGTGCGGCCAGATTTTTGTATTTTACCCAGTGTTCTTTATCGAATAAATGCCCCCGCCAAATAGCAATTTGTTGGAATGTATTGATGGTCATTTGGTCAATGCAGTCTGCTGGTATCGAACGGTCGTTAAACGCTTGAATGACCGTTTCACGGCCTTGTTTGGTCAGCAATAGAGGCATTTGTTTATTGTCGGTTTTATCGTATTTGATGTCTAAGCGATCGCGGCAATTTGGCCCTAACCATAGGCTTGACGCGGGTAGATTGCTTGAGCTCGTTGGAAGTTCTAAATAAAACTTACAGGTAAGTTCTACATGGTAATAATGAGTATGGTCTTTGACCAATACATCAAATTCACCAAGGGTTTGCTTGCCTATTTTTCGTTTTGGGTTTTGTTTTGGCTTATGGTCTAATTTGAATACTTGAAGATTGTTAATGCATCTCTTGAAGCGTGGGTGGTGGCTAAAATAGAATTGCCACAAAGCTTCAAAATAGGTACCGAGCAGGCGAGTATTCTTATTGTTTAAATAGGCGCTTAATACTTCGCTATTTTGATCCAGTGAGTGTAGCCATTCGAGGTCTAAAGGGAAGTGGTGAGCCTCTGTGTAAGGAGCGCTGTGTTCAAGTAATGCGGGCCCCCACAAGCTCCAAGCCAAATCTCGTACGCAGGGTTGGCTTAAATCAAAAACTTGTTGTTTGCTGAGTTGATTGTGCATATCAGGCAAGCCTTTATTGGGCAGTTATGGTATAAGCTGTAACAAAGAATGAATTGGATCCACCATGATGGAAGAGTTTCGTAATATCGGCATCATTGGCCGACTTGGTAGTAAAAAAGTTGTTGAAACCGTGCGCCGCTTAAAGCGCTATTTGGTTGAAGAAGGGTATCACGTAATTTTGCAAGATCGTATTGCTGAAGTGATGCCGGGCCATGGCATGCAGGTCAGTACGCAAAAATTATTAGGTGAAATCTGTGATCTTGTGATCGTCGTGGGTGGTGATGGCAGTCTGTTAGGGGCTGCGCGTGCCTTAGCAAAACACAATACCCCTGTTTTAGGTATTAACCGTGGCCGTTTGGGTTTCTTGACGGATATTAGTCCAGATGAAGGCATGGAAGAGGCTATTCAAGCGGTTTTAGACGGCGAATACATAGAAGAACAGCGTTTCTTATTGGATGCTGAAATTAAGCGCGATGGTGTTTCTATTGCTACCGGTGAAGCGTTAAATGACGTTGTTTTACACCCGGGTAAATCCGCTCGTATGATCGCATTTGATCTGTATATCGAAGGTCAGTTTGTTCATCACCAGCGTGCTGATGGCATGATCGTTTCGACGCCAACGGGGTCTACCGCGTATGCCTTATCAGGTGGCGGCCCGATTATGCACCCGAAGTTAGACGCTATCGTACTGGTGCCTATGTTTCCTCATACACTTTCTAGTCGTCCGATCGTTGTTGATGGCAGCAGTGAAATTAAACTGGTGATCGGTGAAAGCAATGAAACCTATCCGACTGTCAGCTGTGATGGCCAAAAACACATTCCTTGTGCCCCAGGTGATGCGGTGACAATCCGTAAGAAGCCGCATAAGTTGAAATTGATTCACCCGAAAGATCATAACTTTTATGACGTTTGCCGTAATAAGTTGGGTTGGGAAAAATCAGGTGTCTAATTAATGCATCAAGGTTACGATTTAATTGGTGATGTTCATGGTTGCGGTGAAACATTAATCATTCTGCTAGAGCAGATGGGTTACCGCAAAATTAATGGCGTGTACCAACATAAAAGCCGTAAAGTGGTGTTCTTGGGTGACATCATTGATCGCGGACCTCATATTCGTTTAGCGTGCGAGATTGTTCGTGGCATGGTAGATGCTGGGCATGCTCATATGATTATGGGCAATCATGAATACAATTTAGTCACCTACATGACGCCTGCGCCAGCCGGAGTTGATCGACCTTACTTGCGTGAACATACCGAACGTAACAGCTTTATCGTTAAGCAAACCGTCGAGCAGTTTGCCGATCATCCGGCAGAATTTAAAGACTATCTAGAGTGGTTTACCGAACTTCCTTTATTTATTGAATTTGATCATTTTCGCGTTGTTCATGCTTGCTGGGATCACGCCTTAATTAATGAATTCATCGGGCGTTATGGTGGCAACCAGCTGCATACTGGATTATTGTTTGAATCGGTAAATCAAGAGAGCTTCTTATACCAAGCCCTAGATCGATTATTGCGAGGCACCTCATTGAAGTTGCCGAATAACCGTTCAATGGTTGCTAAAGACGGCATGATTCGTCAGTTTTTCCGTACTAAATTTTGGTCTCAAAACCCCAAAGTTTATAGCGACGTCATTTTTCAGCCAGACCCTCTACCTTCCGATTTAACCCACGTGCGCTTAACGTCAGAAGAGAAAGAAAAGCTTTTATATTATTCAGAAACAGAAAAACCGCTATTTTTTGGTCACTATTGGATGTCAGGGGTTCCTTCTGTTATTCGATCAAACATTGCTTGTCTTGATTACAGCGCGGTTAAATATGGGCGCTTAGTTGCTTACCGGATGGATAATGAAGATAAACTGAATAATGGTAAGTTCACTTGGGTTAGAGTTGAGAAAACGGAGCGATAGTTAAACATGAGTTCCATCTTAGTATTTCAGGCCAGCCCTGATATCAATTTAACCCCGATCACTGACCGATTATGGCAAGCAAAGATACCGCATCGAGTTGTCATGAATGAAGGCACTCAAGATTTGTGGGTTGCCCGCTTAGAAGATGCTGAGCAAGTAAAAATTTGGGTTCAGCAATGGCAAGAAGGTCAACTGTCGGCTAAACCCGATGATGCTGAAAAAACCCCTTGGCAAGTCAGTGCCCATCAAAATGCCATTGTCTTCAGCCGCATTCCTGTGACGGTTATAATGATGGCCATGTTATGGCTGATCTTTGGGGCGCAACAGGTGGGTATTGTATCGCTGCTTGAATGGTTATTAGACGCTTCTGTGTGGTCTGGAGAAAAACTCGACTTCAGTAGTTTTTGGCATAACGATGTTTATCGCTGGTGGGCACCCGCATTGATTCATCTATCGCTGATGCACATCGTCATGAACAGTTTTTGGTGGTGGGTATTAGCCAAAGAAATTGAAATGCACGACGGCCATACTGGCTTGATTGTATTAACCCTCATCTTAGCGTTAGGTTCTGCTTACGCTCAATACCTTGCTGTAGGGCCATATTTTGCGGGGCTTAGTGGTGTTACCTATGGGCTTATGGGATGGGTTTGGGGGCGACAATATCGCTATCAAGCAAAGGCGCAATCTCGTTACCAGCTGCCCAGTTGGTTATTCCCATTTATGCTGGTATCGATGGTCGTTATGATTATGCTTGATAGTGCCTTTGGTGGTCTCAATATTGGCCATGAATCTCATATTGCGGGCGCTTTGTTGGGCGTTGTTATGGCGATGGTATGGCCAATTTCTGTATTAAAAAATGACGCATAAAATTGTTAAAGAATGAAAAGGTGAAAAACATGACAGTTGATGAACTGATCAAGGCGATGACGCCAGAAGTATTTCAAAACATGAAAACTTCACTTGAATTAAGCCGCTGGCCTGATGGTCGTAAAATGGATAGCGAGCAAAAAATATTGTGTATGGAAGCGCTTATTCGTTATGAAGAAATGACCAATATGCCTGCAGATCAGCGCATTGGTTATATGGAAGCTTCTTGCAAATCGAGCAAAGATGATGATACGCAGACGCTCACCATCCAATAAATTGTATTTAGTATACGCCCAAACATTGATTAAATAAGAAGCATTATGCCGACGATATCTGGCCATCTTAATAAGATGGTGACCCAGCTTAGTCCTGAAACGGGCACACTCATTCAATATCAAATGAGTCTTGATGACCACCGCATCGACCTTAACCCGTTGGTGGGTAAAACGATCAAAATGCAGTATGTCGGCGAGATACATTGCAGTCATTGTGGACGTAAAACCAATAAAAGTTTTAGCCAAGGTTATTGTTACCCTTGCTTTAAAAAATTGCCCCAATGCGACTTGTGCATAATGAGTCCAGAAAAGTGTCATTATCATCTTGGAACCTGCCGTGATTCGGCGTGGGGAGATGATTTTTGCATGCAAGATCATTTCGTTTATTTAGCCAATTCTTCCGCACTAAAAGTGGGTATTACTCGTGGAACGCAATTGCCAATACGTTGGTGTGATCAAGGCGCGACCCAAGGTTTGCCTATTTTCCGCGTGAAAGATCGACTCTTGTCTGGGCTTGTTGAAACCTTGTTTAAGCAAACCTTAGCGGATAAAACAAACTGGCGTGCGATGCTAAAAGGTGAGGCTGAGAAAATTGACCTTGCCAGTATTCGTGATGAGCTTTATCAGCAATACCATGAAGGCTTGCAGCAATTAGAGCTCGAACACGGGCCGGGGGCGATCGTCCACTTGCCAGAAGCTGAGGTTGTTGAACTTGAATATCCTGTTCTGGAATATCCAACAAAAATCAGCAGTTTGAATTTTGACAAAACGCCCGAAGTTGAAGGCAAACTGATGGGAATTAAAGGCCAATACTTATTATTAGATTGTGGTGTTATTAATTTAAGAAAGTTTTCTTCTTATCACATCGAATTCACTTATTAGTCTGTTATTCAATGCCGTTGTGTTTATGGATACGCGGCATTCATACTGTAAATTATTTAAACGTTACATATTTGATTATTCAATTGGGGTTTGACGATGCAAGACACTCAGCCAAAAAGTATTTATTTAAAAGATTATCAGCCACCGCATTTTGTTATTGAAGAAACGCATCTTCGGTTCGACCTTTTTGAAGAATATAGCCAAGTAGATAGCCGCTTAGTCATGCGTCGTAATCATCAGCAGCATGCAGGTTATACCGGACCTTTAGTATTGGTTGGTCAGCAACTTGAGCTGCTCAGTATAAAGGTGGATGGCGAATTATTAACCGCCGATGAGTACCAGGTAGAAGATGATTCGTTAACCATTAATACGGTAGCGGATGACTTTATTCTTGAAATATCTACTCGAATCGAGCCACAAAATAATACGGCCTTAGAAGGGCTTTATAAATCGGGTGGTATGTTTTGCACTCAGTGTGAAGCAGAAGGCTTTCGTCGCATCACCTACTATTTAGACCGTCCCGATGTGATGAGTATCTTCACCACAGAAGTGATCGCCGACGCGTCTAAATACCCTATTTTATTATCTAATGGTAATGCTGTTCAGCGCGAAACATTCGCGTCAGGCCGACATAGTGTTACTTGGCATGATCCACACAAAAAGCCGTGCTACTTATTTGCTCTGGTTGCCGGTTCTTTATTGGTAAAAGAAGATACATTTAAGACGATGTCGGGCCGAACTGTCGATTTGCAAATATTTGTAGAACCTCAAAATATTGATAAAACTGACTACGCCATGGACGCGCTTAAGCGCTCGATGAAATGGGACGAAGAAAAATACGGTCGCGAATATGATCTAGACATCTTCATGATCGTTGCGGTTGATGATTTTAATATGGGGGCGATGGAAAATAAGGGTCTTAATATTTTTAATTCGTCGTGCGTATTAGCCAATCCACAAACCGCGACTGACAGCGCTTATCAGCGAATTGAAGCCATTGTTGCTCATGAGTACTTTCACAACTGGTCAGGAAATCGAGTCACCTGTCGAGATTGGTTCCAGCTTAGCTTAAAAGAAGGCTTTACCGTTTACCGTGATGCTCAATTTACCGCAGATATGAATTCAGCAACGGTTAAGCGTATTGAAGATGCGGCATTAATGCGCACGGTTCAATTTGCAGAAGATGCTGGCCCTATGGCCCATCCCGTACAGCCAGATTCTTTTATTGAAATATCTAACTTCTATACCGTGACGATTTATGAAAAGGGTTGTGAAGTTGTTGGTATGATCAATAAACTTTTGGGCGACGAAGGTTTCCGCAAAGGTTCGGACCTGTACTTTGATCGCCACGATGGACAAGCGGTCACCATTAATGAATTTGTATCGGCTATGGAAGATGCTAATAATCTTTCATTAACGCAATTTAAGCGCTGGTATAAATCAGCAGGCACACCGATTGTTGATGTGGTTAGCCAGTATGATGACGTGGCTAAAACCTATACGTTGAATTTCAAACAGTCTTGCGCTGAACCTTTCTTAATTCCCATTGAACTAGGCTTGTTGGGCGAAAGTGGACAAGATCTTGAACTCGTTATGGATGAAAATACGTCAAGCAAAGGCGACAGTTTCAATGGTGGAATTTTTCAGTTAACCGAAAAAGAGCAAACTTTGGTCTTTACTGGGATTGAAAAAGAGCCTGTGCCGTCGTTATTACGTGATTTTTCAGCCCCGATTAAATTGAATTATGACTATAGCCGTGATCAATTACTCTTCTTATTGCAATACGATAGTGATGGTTTTAATTGTTGGGATGCAGGTCAAAAATTAGCATTGGATGTGATCTATGAAGTCATGTCACAACAACAAGCAAACTTGCCTCTAATGGTTGATCCTCGTTTGCTAACGGCTTATGGCAGTTTGTTGCAGCGTGATGATCTTGATCACGCGATGCTCGCTAAAATGCTGATACTGCCGAGTATTTCATACATTGCCGAAACCCAAGAAGAGATTGATATTCACGCAATCAACCAAGCGCGTACGCATGTACAAACAATATTAGCCGATGCTTTAGCGGCGGATTTGGAAATATTGTATAAGCGCTTGAACATCACACAAGGTTATTTGCCAGAACCTGGTCAAATGGCTCAGCGTGGTTTGAAAAATGCAGCATTAAGCTATTTGCTTAAAGCGACTAGCGGTGATTATAAAGCACTGGCGGTTAATCAGTTTGAAAACAATGACAATATGACCGACAGTATGGCGGCGCTGGCAAGTTTGGTTAATTCAAATCACAGCTTAGAAGCTCGTTCGGCATTGGATTCTTTTTATCAGCAATGGAAAGCAGAGCCTTTGGTCGTAAATCAATGGTTAGCGGTTCAAGCTGGGTCCGCTGAATATGGTCATGTTGAAAATATTCAAAAACTGTTAAGTCATGAAGCATTCGATATTAAAAATCCGAATAAAGTGCGCTCAGTTATTGGCACATTTGCTGGCCAATCTCTGGTTAATTTTCATGCTGAAGATGGATCTGGTTATCAACTATTAGCGGATAATATCATTTCATTAAATACTCTGAATCCACAAATCGCTTCTCGCTTAGTGGCTCCTTTAAGCAAATGGCGTCGATATGTTGATCAGCAAGGTCAGCAAATGAAGCAGCAGTTGCAGCGTATTATGGCGCAACCTGCACTTTCAAAAGATGTTTATGAGGTTGTAAGTAAGAGTTTGTCGCTATAATCGAATGTTTTTTGTACAAAATTGGCAGTTTTATGCCTTAGAATAAATTAACTGCCCTAGGCGCATTGAGACTAGGGCTAACTTTCTTTATGCTAAGGCCATAAATATCTATTACCTAGATAAGAATAATATAAGAATAATATTGAGGTCGCAGAATGAAAAAGAACAATTGGGTCGCGGCTGGCGTTCTGGCATTGGCAACTTTTAGCCAACTGGCCACAGCAGCAGTTTCCGTTCAAGAGGCGGAACGTCTTAAGGGTGAACTAACACCGTTAGGCGCAGAACGAGCAGGCAATGGTAAAGATATTCCACCCTGGCGAGGAGGTGTTTCTGTTGCAACACTGGATTATAAAAAATCAGGTCAGCATCACTCAAACCCTTATCCCAAAGATAAACCTTTATTCGTAATTACTGCGGCGAATGTCGCCAAATACAAAGAATTTTTGACCGACGGCCAATTGGCATTATTTAAAACGTATCCTGATACGTTCAAAATGCCCATTTATAAAACCCGCCGCAGTGCCGCTGCACCAGAACAAATCTATGAAAATACCTACAAGAATGCTATTCGTGCAGAATTGAACAAAAATGGTGAAGGCATTCGTTATGCGTATGGCGGCATTCCATTCCCGATCGCTAAAACCGGTCTAGAAGCTATTTGGAATCATATCACGCGCTGGCGTGGTGTTTTCTTTAGCCGTCGTTCTTCTGAAGTAGCGGTTCAAAAAGACGGTGATTTTTCTTTAGTAACCGTTCAGCAAGAAGCGCTGTTCAATTTTTACAATCCTGAAACAACGATTGATGAACTGAATAACATTCTTTTTTACTACTTATCATTCACGAAAGCACCTGCGCGTTTAGCCGGTGGTGCCGTTTTGGTTCATGAAACCATCGATCAGGTTGAAGAGTCTCGCCAAGCGTGGGGTTATAACGCAGGTCAGCGCCGAGTACGTCGTGCACCTAACCTAGCTTACGATACACCGATTGCCGCTGCAGATGGACTTCGTTACGCCGATGATACCGATATGTATAACGGTGCTCCTGACCGCTACAATTGGAAGCTAATAGAAAAGAAAGAAATATACATTCCTTATAACAACTATGATTTGGCGAGCAATCAACTGACTTATAAAGAAATTCTTAAGCCAGGCCACATCAATCCAGACCATACTCGATATGAAAAACACCGCGTTTGGGTTGTTGAAGCGAACCTGAAAGCCGGTGCTCGCCATGTATATAATAAGCGTCGTTTTTACATCGACGAAGATACTTGGGGCATTGCTGTCGCAGACCAATATGATAGTGGTGGCGATTTGTGGCGCATTAGCATGGCGTATTTGAAGAATTATTACGAAGTGCCTGTAACGTGGACCACACTGGATGTCTTTCATGATATTAAAGCGAGACGCTATCACGTACAGGGCCTCGATAACGAAGAGCGGGAAACGGTTAACTTTAGTCGAGAAATCCCGAACGATCAGTATTTCACGCCTTCGGCCTTGCGTCGTCGTGGTAAACGATAATCTATTTTATCAATAACATTATTTAACATATGCACGTTAGATAATTGATTAGGGGTCGGCTATGCTAGCGACCTTAAAAAAAATTATAAAAAAGTGGAGCGTTATATGAGATTCCCATCGATTCGAATGAGAATCGTTACCGTGGTACCGCCAAAAAGGTTCATCACATCCGCATTATTTGCGGTAAGTTTAATGTTTACGACATTGGCACAATCTGCATGGCAAGATCCCTTGGAAAGCCCCGCGCTATCAACTGATCGAGCTCATGAAAGCTTATTATTAGACATTACCCGTGTTGGCAGTCGTTTAATTGCTGTGGGTGCACATGGACACATTGTCTATTCTGATGACAATGGTAAAAGTTGGGATCAGTCACGTACACCTTCATCGGTAACCTTAACCGCTGTTTATTTTTCCAGTGCAACCAAAGGCTGGGCAGTGGGGCATGATGGTTTAATTCTGCATTCATCCGACGCGGGTGAAACTTGGGTTAAGCAATTCGATGGTTATTTAGCCAATACCGCAATTGTTAAAGGTGCTCGCGAAAATAAAGACAAAGCCATTGCAGCATTACAAGCAGCAGAAGATTCTGGCGATGCTACCGAAATTGATAATGCTGAAATGTTTTTAGAAAATATCACTTATGCTTTAGAAGACGCTCAGTATGACCAAAAAAGTGGCTCTACTAAACCGTTCTTAGATGTTTGGTTTTACGATGCTAACATCGGTTTTGCGGTTGGGGCTTATGGTATGGCTTTTCATACGACTGACGGTGGCGCAAACTGGACGGATTGGTCTTCTCATCTAGATAATAACGATCGCTTGCATCTTAATGGTATCGCCATGGTTGGTTCGCGTTCATTAATGGTAGTTGGCGAGCAGGGTTTGATTATACGCTCTGACGATATGGGCGAAAACTGGCGCTCAATACCGTCTCCTTATGAAGGTTCACTCTTCGGCATTAATGCAGAAAAAGATGATGTTCTTGTATTTGGCTTGCGTGGCAACCTTTATCACTCAGTTGATGGCGGAATCCAGTGGGAAAAAGTATATACAAATTCCGAACAAACCTTAATGGCAGGCATTACCAAATCAAATAAAACGCATGCTCTAGTTGGCAACGGTGGTTCAGTTATTTTATTAAACCGTCAGTCAGATGATGCAAAATCCATTATTTTACCAGGTCGAACAACTTCAGCTTCTCTTGCGCAAGCACCTGACGGCACCATCGTGATCGTTGGCGAAGCAGGTATTGAACGTATCGATACCAAAGGGTTAGTGATTGATGAAACAATTACTATGGCTGAAGGGAACTTCTAATCATGTCTAATAAAAATACTGTAAATCATAAATCATCAAAACCAGAACATTTTATAATATCACCGGTGACTGAACCGTTTTTAGAAAGAATGTTGTTCAGTGCTCGTCCTGTTGTATTAGCGATTCTTGCACTATTAACGATTGTATTTGCTTATGGCTTAACTCAAATTAAGCTTGATTCAAGCATCGAAAAATACATTCCACTTGAGCATCAGTTTATTAAAAACTATCTGGTGCACAAAGAAGAATTAGGCAGCGGTTTATCCAATATCAAACTGTCTGTAGAAACCAAAAAAGGTGATATTTTCACCAAAGAATACATGGCGACGTTGCAGCGTATTAATGATGAAATTTTCTTCATTAAAGGGGTTGATCGTTCCGCGTTAAAATCTTTGTGGACACCGAATGTTCGTTGGACAGAAGTAACAGAAGAAGGCTTTCAAGGTGGCCCGGTTATTCCAGCAACCTATGATGGTTCTGAGCAAAGCTTAAATGCCTTGCGTGAAAACGTATTGAAATCAGGCCAAGTAGGACGCCTTGTTGCTAACAACTTTAGCTCGACGATCATTGATATCCCGTTAGTAGAAATCGATCCAGATACTGGCGAGAAGTTAGATTATCAAGCATTTTCCAACGCGTTAGAAACAAAAGTTCGTGATGCTTTTTCAAGTGATGACATCACTGTTTACATGACAGGTACACCAAAGAAACTGGCCGATCTACTTGACGGTGTAAAATCCATTGTCTGGTTTTTCATAGCGGCGATTATCTTTACCGCCATCTTATTGTTTATGTATTCACGTTGTATTCGCGGCACATTAATTCCGATTGTTGCCTCTTTAGTCGCGGTTGTTTGGCAGTTAGGTGCGCTTGCCTTAATGGGCTTCACCATCGATTTATATTCTGTATTGGTACCTTTCTTAGTATTTGCTATTGGTATCAGCCACGGCGTACAAATCATCAGTGGCATCGCAATTGAGTCGGGCAAAGGCGCTAATAAATTAATGGCCTCGCGTTTAGCATTCCGCGGTTTATATGTTCCTGGTATGTTGGCTTTATTAAGTGATGGTTTGGGTTTCGCAACCTTACTCTTCATTGAAATTGGTGTTATTCAAGAACTTGCCATTGCTGCCAGTGTCGGTGTTGCAATGATTATTGTTACCAACCTCGTATTAATGCCATTGGTGATGTCTTATGTGGGCATTAGTAAATCAGGTATTGCGCATGCTGTTAGCAATGAGAAAACTGAACCAAAACTTTGGGTTGCGTTATCAAAAATCGCTAGCCCAAAAGTTGCGCCTTTTCCTATTATTATCGCAATCGTATTAGCCGTTGGCGGTATTTATAAAAGCCAATCGTTAAAAATTGGTGACCTTGATGCAGGTGCTCCAGAGCTTCGTCAAGATTCCCGCTACAACCTAGATAATGCTTACATGGTAGAAAATTATTCGACCAGTTCTGATGTTTTCTTAGTTATGGTCGAAACCGCTAAAGAGCAGTGCAACAGCTTTAAAGTGATGGACTCTATTGATCGCTTTATGTGGTACATGGAAAACGTTCCAGGTGTTCAGTCAACCGTTTCAATGGTGACCGTATCGAAACTTGTAACAAAGGGCATGAACGAAGGCAATATAAAATGGTCAGCGCTATCACGTAACCAGACTATCTTGAATACTTCGATTCAGCGTGCACCTTCTACCTTATTGAACTCTGATTGTTCAATGGCTCCTGTGCTTGTTTATCTAAACGATCACAAAGCTGAAACGTTAGAAAATGCCGTGGCCGCGGTAGAAAAATTTAAAACAGAATACGATGATAACGTTGATGAAAAATACTTCGCTATGAACATCGCAGGTATTCAACAAGCCATAACAGACGGTGAAATTGCTAGTGTTCCTGTGCGTTTTCAATTGGCATCAGGAAATGCGGGTATTGAAGCGGCCACTAACGAAGTGATTGGTGATGCGCAAAATACCATGTTGATTTTCGTTTACGTTGTTGTATTTGCTCTGTGCTTTGCAACCTTCCGATCTATTCGTGCTATCGCGTGTATTTTGATTCCATTGGCCTTAACTTCAATTCTTTGCCAAGCATTAATGGCTTACTTAGGCATTGGCGTTAAAGTAGCAACATTGCCAGTAATTGCTTTAGGTGTTGGTATTGGTGTCGATTATGGTATCTACATATATAACCGCTTAGAAGTCATGTTGATTGCAGGCAAGACGCTGCAAGAAGCCTTCTTTGAAACGTTAAGATCAACAGGTAAGGCCGTATGCTTTACCGGTATTACCTTAGCGATTGGTGTTGGTACTTGGATTCTATCTCCAATTAAGTTCCAAGCAGATATGGGTGTTCTATTAACCTTTATGTTCTTATTGAACATGTTAGGTGCATTAATATTACTGCCTGCGCTTGCAACATTTATCTTAAAGCCACAGCAAATTATTGCTCGCCATAAGAAACAGCACGGTGATTTAGATCCTGCTGGCTAATCACTAGAAGCAGATCTCATAATAAGGCAGCCTACGGGCTGCCTTTTTTTTGCCTTAAATGTTCTTTCGTCATCCCTCGTCATGGTAGTGCCATTAAGATAAACTCTTGGGATATTAGGAAAGATGCACATTATGCGAATTTTACATACCTCTGACTGGCATCTAGGCCAATTTTTTATCAATAAGAGCCGCGCTGGCGAACATCAGCAATTTATACAATGGCTATTCCAGCAAATAGAAGAACAGCAAATTGATGTTGTTATCATTGCCGGAGATATTTTTGATACAGGCTCCCCGCCTAGCTATGCCCGCGAACTTTATAATCAGTTCGTTATTGGCACTCACAAACTTAACTGCCAGCTCGTTATTTTGGCGGGTAACCATGATTCGGTATCCACGCTGAATGAATCTAAAAATATCTTGGCGCAGCTAAATACACACGTTGTTTCTAGTGTGAACCCCAATAGTGAAGAGCAAATATTAACGCTTAAAAATCGTAAAGGGGAGGTCGATGCCATCTTATGCGCGATTCCTTATATCCGCCCTAGAGATGTGATTAAGAGTCAGGCAGATGAATCGGGTGATGCAAAACAGCAGGCGCTAGGAAGTGCGATTAAAGAGCATTATCAGCATCTTTTTAGCCTTGCGAAAGAAAAGCAAGCGCAGATAGATCATGCTGTAGCGATCATTGCCACTGGGCACTTAACGGCGATGGGCGTTAAAAGTTCGGAATCAGTAAGAGATATTTACATTGGCAATTTAGAAGCATTTCCAGCCAGCTCTTTTCCGCCCGCCGATTACATTGCACTAGGGCATATTCACCGCCCACAAATAGTCGCTAAAAGTGAACATAT